>Ga0302326_10001147_pt1 | contig 68728 bp, 55 predicted proteins | sample Palsa_T0_3_FD_202264 | JGI IMG/M metagenome (GOLD analysis project Ga0302326, IMG submission 202264) | Peat permafrost microbial communities from Stordalen Mire near Abisko, Sweden - Palsa_T0_3 | ecosystem: Environmental > Terrestrial > Soil > Palsa > Peat permafrost | place: Sweden: Abisko... | reverse complement strand
AGAAGCCATAGCCGGGGATGGCGGGGATCACGACATCGAAGGCGTCTTGCGCGCGCCCGCCGTAGGCGACGGGGTCGGTGAGCGGGCCTATCACCTTTAGCAACTCCAGCGGCGAGCCGGGCCAGCCATGGGTGAGGATCAGCGGGAGCGCGTTCGGTTCACGCGAACGCACATGGATGAACTGGATATCCAAGCCGTCGATTGTGGTCACAAACTCCGGCAGCGCATTCAACTCCGCTTCCACTTTGCGCCAGTCGTAGCCGTTGCCCCAGTAGTGCACCAGCGCCTGCACCTCCGCCAACCGGATGCCCTGGGATTCGTCATCGACCGTTTCCTTGTCGGGCCATCGTGTTTCTGCAATTCGATGGCGGAGCTCGACGAGCTCACCTTCGGCAATGTTCACGCGGAAGGGACGGATTGATTGATCCTCATAGGCCGGAGGATTCTGAGCGTGGACGGAGGCCGCGAGCAGGAAAAGGCTTAAAGCTCCTACCGCTGCTGATGTGGCAAGGAAACCGCCACGGCTGGGCGCTGATGGTACGAACATGATCTTTCTCCTGATTTGAAAAGCGAGAGGACCATAGTCATCAACGCGATCGCCGCCTATCACGCACTTCCGTTAGACGCGCCGCTCAGCAATGGATCGGACAAAGATCTCCAATCACCCGAATTAAGGAGCGACATTCAGTGCCTTGTAAATGCATCGGCTCCGCACCGAGAAAGCAGCTGCCTTGTCTGGCAAACGGTGACGACGAGCAAAAGCGCGACCGCCAGTGAGGCCATCTGGGAACAAGGATTACCCCCAGAGCCGCGGTTGCTTTCGCGTCGGGCGCAGCGTCCTAGCGGTGCCGATTACCCGTCACGGGTATCTCCAGCGCCCCCGCCATTCTGACCAAGTCCGCTAGCGAATCCGCCGCCATCTTGCGCATCACATTAGTGCGATGGATCTGCAAAGTAATCTCACTGATGCCGAGCCGCGCCGCGGCCTGCTTGTTAAGAAGTCCGCTCACCACGAGGGGCAGCACTTCGCGCTCTCGAGGGGTGAGGGAATCGAAGCGTTGCTGCAAACGCGCCAGGTCCGACTGTCGAGCGCGGCGGACGCGATCCTGTGTAAGGCCCGAGCGCACCAGCTCTAGCAGATGCTGCGCGTGGAAGGGCTTAGTCAAAAAATCCAGAGCGCCCGCCTTAATGGCGCGTACGGTCGAAGGGATGTCGCCGTGGCCCGTGAGAAAGATGATTGGCGGATGATATTCCTGCGAAATCTGTTGCTGGAGCTCCAGGCCGTTGATGTCCGGAAGCTCGACATCCAGAATAAGGCAGGCGGGTACTTCTGGCTTAGGGTACGCGATGTAATCGGCAGCGGACTCGAACCCGACTGCGCAGAAGTCGGAGGCTGTCAGCAGCATTTGGAGCGCCTCGCGGACGCGGGCGTCGTCGTCCACGATTAGGACCACATGGTCTGCCAAGGTCATGGCGGATTGCTCGCAGGAACGGGAGCCATCAGGCATCGGAGCCGCAAAAGACTGGCCTCTCACCCCTTATACTCCTGAGAACGGCCACCCGCATCGGACAGTACACTTTGGCCGAACGCGACTCTAGCCAAACACGGCTTGAGGCGCTATCACGTATTTCCATTACATACCGTCGCGACGAGCTTGGCCAGAATTGTGCTGCAGCACACCTCCCCTACAAGCCCGGATAGACTCCCTGGTTGTGGACGATGAACATGCAGCTGAAATGAGCGGGGTCCTGGGCATCATTTGATGAATCTCACCTGCCGCAAACGTCCTTTTAAAACGCGAATCCTATGAGTCCTAAATGGCTAAACACCCTCCCTCCTACATTATTGCGGTGGTCGATGATGATCCGAGCCTACTCCAGTCAATCAGGATTCTTTTAGAATCGGAGGACTACGTTGTACGCCTATTTGCTTCCGCCACGGCGTTGCTCGAGAGTGGATGTTTAGCCGACACTGATTGCGTCATTTCAGACATTACTATGCCGATGATCAATGGCCTGGATTTGTTGAAGGCAATCCACGCGAGTTCGCCAGGATTGCCGGTGATCTTTGTTACGGGTCACCCTGAAATGCTCGATGGATTGGCGCCCGACGGCCCGCAGCATTTCAGGGTCTTCACAAAGCCGTTCAAGGGCCAGGAATTACTCGAGGCAATCCGCGACGCAGTTCAGTAATTACCCACCCAAGAGCGGCGCGGCTGGGTTTTCGGGGTCGTGGGTTCATAATCAATATTATGCGAAGTGTGAGGCAGAGCCGGCGATGCTTCACATGCTGTACCCAGGAGCTGCTCGAAGGATTACCTGAATCCAATGAGCAACTTGGCCGCGCCGGTAGCAAGCGCAAGACGAATTCGACAATAATTGATCGTTAATTCAATAGGCGCGAAGGTGCCAATCACTCGCTCCGAGCATGCAGACCACAGCCGAAATCTCCCGCCCTCTGGCAGTGTCCTTTGACAACAGCTACGCCCACTTGCCGGAGCGCTTCTACGCCCGGCTCGACCCGACACCCACCGCCCTGCCCCGTCTGATAAAATTCAATTCGGCGCTCGCCGCGGAGCTCGGTCTGGATGTCAGCGGTGTCAGCGCCGATACGTTGGCGCAGCTGTTTTCCGGCAATCTGAGGCTACCGGGCGCTGAGCCCCTGGCGATGGCCTATGCCGGTCACCAATTCGGTCACTTCGTACCTAAACTCGGCGATGGCCGCGCGATCCTCCTGGGTGAGGTGCGCGACGTCGCCGGCGTGCGTCGTGATATTCAACTGAAGGGTTCCGGGCGGACCCCGTATTCACGCGATGGCGACGGGCGAGCGTCGTTGGGACCGGTTCTGCGCGAGTACGCAGTCAGCGAGGCGATGCATGCGCTGGGAGTGCCGACCACGCGTGCGCTCGCCGTCGTTGCAACCGGAGAATCGGTTTACCGCGAGCGCAGGCTACCGGGTGCGATCCTGACCCGAGTTGCAGCCAGTCACGTGCGCGTGGGTACCTTTCAGTTCTTCGCTGCACGCGGAGACGTGGAAGGCATCAAGCAACTGGCCGACTTTGTGATCGACCGCCATTACCCTGATATCAGAGAGGCAGAAGCGCCGTATCTTGCGCTGTTTGGAGCCGTGGCCGAACGTCAAGCCCGGCTTATCGCTGGCTGGATGCATGTCGGCTTCATCCACGGCGTGATGAATACTGACAACACGGCGATTTCTGGCGAGACCATCGACTTTGGTCCCTGCGCCTTCATGGAGGCGTACGACCCGGCCGCCGCTTTCAGTTCGATCGACACCGCTGGTCGCTATGCCTATGCCAACCAACCGCGCATCGCCCATTGGAACCTGGCCCGGTTCGCCGAGACGCTCCTGCCGCTGCTGAATCCGATCCTCGAGCGAGCCGTCGAGCTTGCCAACGAGGCACTATCGGCGTTCTGGCCACGATTCGAGCAGCACTGGTTATCGGGCATGCGTCTCAAGCTCGGCCTGTTTGCGGCCGAGGATGAGGATGCGCAGTTAGTTCGGGGATTGCTGGAAGCCATGCATCGCCAGCAGGCGGACTTTACGCTGACGTTCCGTAAATTGTGTGATGCCGCGGGCGGCCAGCAGTTCGATGCCGGTGTGCGGGCTCTGTTTGCAAATGCTGGGGCGTATGACGACTGGGCGACGATGTGGCGGTCGCGCTTGGCTCGCGAGTCACTGCCAGCCAGTGTGCGTGCCGAGTCGATGTGGCGCGCCAACCCGGCATTCATCCCGCGCAATCATCGACTGGAGCAGGCCATCCAGGCCGCGGTCGAGCATGAAGACTTCACCTTGTTCGCCGATCTGCTGCAGGTCCTGTCGCGACCATACGAGGACCAGGAAGCCTTCGAAGCCTACGCCAATGCTGCGCGGGCCAGCGAGCGCGTGCTGCAGACGTTCTGCGGAACCTGATCGAGCACATATCGACGTATGCGAAGCGCGGCTTTTATCGCGTTCTTGAGCGCCGCAGTCAGCATCGCCAGCAACGAGACACGCGCCAGCGCGGTTGTCCGGCTCGAAAGCATGACGCTCCCCGTGGATCAGGGGTCGCGACTGGCGCGATCTCAGCGATGCATATTGAGCACGCCACCGCCGAAAAAGCCGGTGACACTGTCCAGGTCGATGATAAGGGCCACGCCATTTCGGTCCTTGTCCATATCGCGCTCGATTTTGGGCGAGTCGTCGTACACCTTGCGGCGCACCGACTCGGAAGACTCCAGGTGCCCACGACCGCGGAAGGTTACGAAGGCCTTCGATTGAGCACCGAGCTCGCCGTAGAGTAGGGCGATATGCGGATGTCCGCTGGTCGCGGCCTTGAGGATACCGCCCTCGGGATTGCGCACCCAAATGGCGAGTTGGGTGTCACTGTAGGCCTGCACGCTGCCGCGGAACGACAGTTCGGGCCGGCCGTCGGGCGATACGTACGCGACGCTGATCATCCTGCCGCGCTCAAGGGCGGTATTGACGGTTTCCTTCAGCGCAGGCGATAGCTTGAGCTCCGTGGCTGGTGGTGGGGTGGGTTGAGTAGCCATAGTCAGTCTGGTCTCCTTTGGTCAGTGCTGAGGGTGGAGAATCTGATCCCCGTCTTTCCATTCTCCACCACCCGCGCAATCGATGCCTCACGCTTTGCCGTCCCAGTAGGCCTCCATGCCCTTGCGCATCGCCGGATCGGCGATTCGGCCGCGACCGGCCATATAGTTATGTTCGAGATGCTCCAGCTGTGATGAACCCCGGATGGCGCAGGTTACGGCCGGAGGTGAAACCACGTACTTCAGCAAAAATTGGCTCCAGCTCGTGACATCGATATGGGCCGCCGTACAGGCCAGCGGTGCACTCCCTTTCGCCAACGTCCGGTTTTCGCCTGCTTCGCAGAGATCACGGCACATATGCTTTAATATCGCAAGTTCGAGCCGTCGGAGTTCTGCCATGCCATGTCTCGGACGACATCTATTGTGGAGTTTCTTACTCGCTGTTGCCTCAGCCGCAACGGCGCAGACGCCAGACTTCACCAAACCGAAAGTCCGAGCCATCACCGGATTCGTGCACCTGGACCGCGCCAACTTTGCGAAGCAGATCGCAGAAACACTGGCCGTTTTGCGCAAGGCGAAGGGAGAATTTGAGAAACAGGGATACGAAGTCCAAACCATCCGCGTCGTGACTCAACCGCTCGGGGATCTCGTGAGCGGCCAATCTGACACCGACGCGTTGGCCTTCCTGAAGGCTTTGGACGACTTGTCGGTGAAGGAAGACTTCATACCCAATGTCGGGCCCGCCATGTTGCGCGACGCCGATGATCCGCATGCTATGCAGCTACTCGCAGAAGCGCTGTCGTCGCTGCCCAATATCGAGGGGAATGCAATTATTGCCGGGGAGGACGGAATCCACTGGAAAGTGATCCGGGAGAGCGCGGCGCTGGTGCACTACGTTACAGAACATAGTCCACAGAGCCAGGGCAACTTCAACTTTACCGCAACGGCGATGCTCAAGCCTTATGGGCCGTTCTACCCAGGCGCATACCACACCGGCACCGGCAAACAATTCTCGATTGGATTCGAAGGCGCCAAAGTGGTGCAGGAGGTCTTTGCGCGCACGCACGGCGATTACAACGCCTCGGTGGCGGAACTGACGAAACAACTTACCATACATGCCAAGGTGGCGGAAACGATTGGAATGCGGGTAGCTGAGGCGACGGGCTGGAGCTTCATGGGTGTGGATCCTACGCCAGCGCCCCTCGCCGATGTTTCAATCGGCGAAGCGATCGAGACGTATACCGGCGCTAAATTCGGATCGAGCGGAACCATGACTGCCGCTTTGATCATCACCACCGCAGTCAAAGCGGTGCCTGTCAAGCAGATTGGCTACTCCGGGTTGATGGTACCCGTCATGGAAGACAGACGGCTCGCTCAGCGCTGGGCGGAAGGGGCTTATGACATTGATTCGCTGCTAGCCTACTCTGCCGTATGCGGAACCGGGCTCGACACGGTGCCGCTCATCGGAAGCGTCAGCGAAGAACAGCTGGCCCGCATATTCGGAGATGTCGCATCGCTGGCCTGGAAATGGAATAAACCGCTCTCGGCACGATTGCAACCGATAAAGGGGAAAAAGGACGGGGACCAGACGGAATTCAGCGATCGCTATCTTTTCAATACAACGCTACACGCGTTGCCGTAGGCCTCTGCCGACCTGACGGACCCGATCATGATTGCTATTCTCGAAAGCTACCGCGCGGGGCTGCTGGTCCGATCGAATTGGTGGCCCAACGTGATGGCGGGTATCGTCGTGGGCGTCGTCGCGTTGCCGCTAGCTATGGCGTTCGCGATTGCATCAGGGGCGAGGCCGGAACAGGGACTGTACACGGCAATCGTTGCGGGTCTGTGCACCAGTCTATTCGGTGGAACACGGTTACAGATCTCCGGGCCGACAGGTGCCTTCATTGCGGTGCTTGCGGTCATCACAGCCCAACACGGCATAGCCGGCCTGCAACTTGCAACACTGATGGCCGGGCTCATCTTAGTGGGTCTGGGCGCGGCGCGTCTTGGGTCGGTGATCAGGTATATACCGGTTCCAGTAATCGTCGGCTTTACTTCCGGCATCGGCGTCATCATCTTTGTCGGTCAGTGGAAGGATTTCTTCGGGCTGCATCCGGCGAGTTCCGGGGTGCAGTTTCACGCCAAGCTGATCGCGTTGGTGCAAGCATGGCCCACCCTGCATTTGGCCACTACCCTATTGGGCTGTATTTCATTGCTGGCGCTCATCGTGGGCACGCGGTACTTGAAACGGGTGCCGGCGCCGCTCGTGGCCATGCTCTTGGCCACCGCATTGCAGTGGGGGTTCGATTTCAAGGGAGTCGGTACGCTGGGCACGGCGTTTGGCGGTATTCCCACCTCACTCCCGCGCTTTCAGCTTCCGGCATTCGATTTCACGACCATTGTGCAATTGATCGGACCCGCCTTTACGATTGCACTATTGGGTGCAATTGAATCGTTGTTGTCGGCCACGGTCGCTGACGGCATGGCCAATACGCATCATGATCCGAATCAGGAGCTCCTCGGACAGGGCATCGGCAATATCCTGGCGCCCCTGTTTGGAGGATTCGCGGCCACCGGCGCCATCGCACGAACGGCCACGAACATCCGCAACGGAGCGAGCAGCCCCATCGCCGGGGTGGTGCATTGCGCCTTTCTCCTGCTCGTGATCCTGTTGCTGGCACCCTGGGCATCCCATATTCCGCTCACAGCGCTGGCGGCGATTCTGTTCTACGTGGCCTGGAATATGAGCGATGTCCACCGATTCGCCCATGTGTTAAAGACAGCACCGCGCGCCGACGTCTGGATTATGGTGCTGACTTTCGTACTGACAGTGTTCAGTGACCTGGTCGTGGCGGTCAATGTCGGCGTCGTACTCGCGAGTCTATTGTTCATGCGCCGTATGTCGAAGGCCGTGAGTATCGAGGAACACTCCCAGCAACAAGTGGCAGCAGATGCGGGTCTTGGGGCGGACTTCGTCCTACCCAAGGATACAGTCGTGTACAGCATTGATGGCCCGTTTTTCTTCGGCGCGGCTGAATATCTTGAGAAGACACTGCGGCGCAGTCAGAACCGCGTGCGCACTGTGGTGATTCGAATGGCGCGCGTGCCATTCATGGATACTACCGGATTGTCGGCACTAGACGAGATCGTTGCGGACTTTCAGCGCATGGGTGCCCGTGTCGTGCTGTGCGAAGTGCGTGTCAACGTCCTTGAGAAGCTGCGTCGTGCCGGGATATTGAAACGGATAGGCGAGGCCGGAGTATATGAGACGCTGTCGGAGTTTGCGGCGAACGGGAACATCTCCTGATCCGCCGGACCGCCGTCATGCCAGCAGTGCTTTCAACAGACTAATGATTCGGTCAACCTCTGCAAGCGTGTTGTAGTGAGTCAGGCCAATTCGGAGCACGCCGTCCTGTTCGTCCAGACCGAGGTGACGAACTAACTCATAGGCGTAGTTATGACCTGACCACACGTTGATACCCTGCGCCGCGCAGGCCTTCGCCAGGAACGCATTGCGCTTGCGGGAATGCGTGAAAGAGACAGTCGGAACTCGATGAGACAGCAGCCGTGCGTCGGAGATGCCCTGAAGCTGCACGCCTTCGATCGTTGCGAGTTCGTCGATCAAGTGTTGCGCGATTGGCATTTCGTAGGTGGTAGCCGCGCTGTACGCGGCTTTTATTTTGTCCTCACGCCTGCCAGAACAGCCGACCTGTTCCCCGAGCCAAACGAAGTAGTCCGCGGTCGCAGCCAGACCGGCGAGCAATTCAGTCTGAGGCGTACCCAACTCGTGCCGCGCAGGCAGTTCCGACGGCGCGCACCGTACTGCGTATGGCTTGAGCTCGTTGAGGAGCCCTTCCCGACCCCACAGCACACCCAGATGCGGCCCGAAAAACTTATAAGACGAACACGCCAGAAAATCACAGCCGATCGCGTTGACGTCGGCTTTTACGTGGGGCACGAGCTGAACGCCATCCAGGTACACCAGCGCACCGGACTCTTTCGCCAACCGCGTCAATTCAGCCACCGGATTGATCGACCCCGTCAGATTACTTGCGTAGTTAAGCGCGAGCAGCCGGGTCTTGGTGCACAGCAGCGGCTTCAGGTCTTCCGGCTCAATGCGCCAGGTGTCGCGGTTGAACGGTAGCCAGCGCACGTTCAGGCCCCGATCCTCGGCCAGCCGCAGCCACGGTGCTACGTTTGCGTCGTGGTCCATGCGTGTGACAATGATTTCATCTCCGGCTGCCCAAGCGCGCCCGAGCGATCGGGACATATGAAACGTTAGCATGGTCATCGATTGACCCAGGATCACCTCGCGTCCGGAATTTCCGCCCAGCAGTTCGGCTGTGGCGTCGTGGGCGCGTGTCCAAATGCTCTTGGCGCACTTCGAGGCCTGAAAGTCACCCCCGATGTTGCTCGCGGCGCCAGCCATTGCTTCGGAGACGGCGTTGATGACTTGCCTTGGTACCTGCGTGCCTGCGGGGTTATCCAGGAAGATGGCAGTGCTGGCGAGCGCGGGAAACTGACTGCGTACCAGCTCTATCGGAAATTGGCTCATTCGCGAATTCCTCGGTCTTTGAGCGCGAACCATTCCAAACGCGGGGCCGCTGGTCAAGTCATCGCGCGAGGAGGACCATCAGGCTTGTCGCAGGGCTCTGCGAACGCCAAAGTTTCAAGGATCCGGATCTATAATGACCGACACGTCGAAAACCAGATCGATGTGCCTATAACTGACCTAGGAGAGCGCTTCCATGCTATTCAAGAGTTCGGCGGTTCTATCCCGCCGCGAGGCGCTGTGCGGCGGCCTACTCGCCTGCTTTGGCGCCAGCTATCTGCGATCATCGCGGGCAGCCGATTCGCCCCGCTCCGCGCCGCTGATCACCAAGACGATACCCTCGAGCGGAGAGAAGATCCCGGCGATCGGGCTGGGGACTGATTCGTTTCGGACTTCCGAGAGCGACGCCATTCGCGACGAGATCAAGCGCATGCACGAGCTCAGCGGCTCGGTGATCGACACTGCAGCGGCTTATGGCGATAGCGAGGCACTGATCGGCGATGCGCTCGCGACGCTGGGCGTCCGCGATCAGATGTTTATCGCGACCAAGCTCACGGCGGATGGATTCTTCGGCGGCGGTGGTGAGGCGAGTTTTAATCGCTCGCTCGAGCGTTTGAAGACTCAACGAATCGACCTGCTCCAGGTGCACAACCTGAATGGCGTCGACAGTCTGATGCCGCTGCTGCAGCAGTGGAAGAAGGCTGGAAAGATCCGCTATCTCGGTGTCACGACTTCGCGTGTGGCGCAGCACGGGGATATCGTCGAAGCGATGCGCAAGTATCCGCTCGATTTCATTCAGGTGGATTATTCGATCGCCAACCGCGACGCGGCCGCCGGCGTATTTCCGGTCGCACTCGAGCGGCGCATCGCGGTGCTGGCGAATTTGCCGCTGGCGCGTGCGGCACTGATCGGCCAGGCCGGAGAGCGCAAATTGCCGGACTGGGCGGCCGACATTGATGTCTCGAGCTGGAGCCAGTTCTTCCTGAAGTACGTCATCTCGCACCCGGCAGTGACCTGTGCGATTCCCGGGTCCACCAAAGTGGCGCATCTGGAGGATAACCAGGCGGCGGCCCGCGGTCGCTTGCCGGATGCAGAGACGCGCTCGAAGATGGAAAAATTCTGGGACGGTATGGCTTGAATCGATGTCAGCGCGGGGCGGCTCGTCAGAGCCGCCCCGGTCGAGGTTGAAAGACGCGGACTATTCGATCAACAGGCCCGCGAGCTCCCGACCCGGGAGCTCGACCAGATTGAAGGTGCCCCAGCCGCTCGCCGGATCCCATCCCCGCGTCGCGGAATACCCCGCCACACCGGTGATGAAAGCGTTATTCCCTACTGTGATGTCGCGCCCGATCTCGCCGAACTTGCCCGCCCCGCCCAGCGCGTAGAGTGCCGGATTGAGAAATCCAAGCGGCCGGCCCGCATACTGGTTCAGGTCCGCGACAATGCCGGCCAGTGACGGCGCTCCTTCGCTCGTTCCACAGGCATAGTACCAACCGGGCTCACCGCCCCCCGGATAACTGGAGTAAGTGATAATCGAGGTGAAACAACCTCCGTTGTACGATATGTCGGGAACGCCGCGCATGCCGTGAAGTTCTTTCTGAGTCTGTCCGGGCAGCGAGAGCTGTTGGTATTCGGGCTCCCGAAATAACTGGCTGATGCCACCTCCGCCGGCGCCAATGCTGTCGTTCCACACGGTCTCCGACAAGTATTTGCCAGCGGTGTTCAGGTACAGACTCGTGCCGCCCACTGAGGTCACGGACGGTGACGTGCACGGAAAGTCCACGACAGGATATGGATAATATGTCACGCCGTCGGTTTCCACATCAGCGCTGCCGCTATCGCCCTCAGCACATAGCACCGTGACGTTTTCCTGAACCGCGCGCGCATAAAACGCTTCAAAGGCGGCGATCACTTCAGGGCCCTGGGGACCGGCCGTACCAAGAAACAGCGTGTTCTCGGTCGCGCCCCAGCTCTGGCTGATGATCTTGCCAAGGTGATGATCGAGGGCATACTGCTCCAGCGCCAGAAACTCAGGCAGGCCCTGCACCCCCTCCGTCTCGTCAACCGGGCTCGTCATCAAGATAATGGCCGCGCCCGGAGCCATCGCATGTGCCCATTCCACATCAAGCGTCACCTCGCCCGCCCAGCCGGGCTCATCGGGGTACTTGTTAGGATCCCAGGGGACGGCGCCAAGTGGCGCGAGCACCGTGAATGACGGTGGGTCCGGAAGTCCGTAACCCTGATCGAACACCCTCAGGTCCTCGCGAATCGTCGGGCTGCCGTAAGAGTCGATGATGATGATGGTCTGCCCTGCCCCGACGATACCGGTGTCAATCAGACCGTCCAGACCATAGGCGCGTCGCATCTGCTGCGGCGAGTAACACGTGCTCGTGCCCTGATCCCCTACGCTCAGACCCACTGTTCGGCAGAACTCGTCCGTGGGCGCGGGGCCCGCCCCCGCCTGTGCCAACCCTAAAATCCGCGAATGCGGCTCAGCCGCCACGTATCCCGACCAGAGCATGCTGCACATTGCCATGACTGCCGCAGACCTCGGCAGTGAGGCTCTTCTTCCGTCCATGACTTCTCCCTATAGAAATATTAAGAGTCGCAGAGTTCGGCACTGGCCACTCGCGTTAGTATTAAAGCGAGTTAATTACGCTGCGCTAATTCAGGAGTCAAGCACAGGTCACGAGCGGGAGACATCAAACCGATCCATGGACAATTGACGACCGGGAAGAGGCAATTATTTGCGGTACGCTGGTGCGTTCGCGAATCGCTCAATTGCCAGCGGCCGCGCAGTTTGACATATTCCCACGGATAGCAGATGACGGCCATATGACTACCCGTCCTGTTAGAGCGCCGCCGGCATGTCCCTGACAATCCGTTGATCAAAGGTCACACTCGTACCCATGACTCGCCCCCGGCCAGCCAGAAACATCACCGGAGTGTCCATGCCCCAACCGCGCGCAACTGACCTGGTGAGTCTGGCCCTCGGGCTTCTCTGGTCCATCGCATCGTCTCAATCTGCCGGCGCACAGGATTCGCTTAAAGTCATCGACAGCCCTGCCGGAGGCCAGGTCGTCTACGGTCCGGTAGACGAGAACACGCCGCAGGCGGCGATGGCCGCTGTCCTGCGCTACGTGCACACGCACTTCGGCGATGCTCCCATAGTCGGCAAGGCGTTCCAGTCCCGCGACGGTCAGAATTTCGGTGCATTTTTTACCGTCACTGCGAAGACTCAGGGCAACAGGAAGATCGCCGGGCTGGCCATCGTGTCGCTGGCGCGCGGAGCCAAGCCCGCCGCCGCGGTTCTCTACGACGACTCCAGCCGCTTCGCCAAAACCGAGCCCATGCTGCTGCGCGCGCTGACCGACGCATGGAGAACCGCTGCAACGCCGGCCGCCGCATCCGGCGCCTCCCACTCGGGGACGGTTCCACCGCTTACGCCCACTCGCTTTCCCGATGGCAGCGGCGCGGTCAACCTGCCCGCCGGATGGCGGATCACGTTTGCCTCGCATGGAGGTGCAAAGATCGTAGGCCCGCGCGGAGAAACCGTGCTGCTGAGCAATTCCGCCGGCCCGATCTATGACGCCAACAATCCCCAGGTGCAGGCACGGCTTCGCTACGCCAACCCGAATAACCGGCCGATACTCTGTCCTAACAGCGATGCACTCCACACCTACCTGTGTATCCTGCAGCAAGGCGGGGCACAGCCTGCGTTTCAACTCAGGAATTCCCGGGCTCTGCCGCCTCAAGGTCGAGCTGTGCAAGCGGTCCTGATCGACGCCGACATCGATCTTCACGATGGCAGGGGAGTCCTATCCTGCGAGCTCGGACTAAGCATCACCGGGATAAGTCCACTGGGGGATCGAACGCTAGGTATCAATGGCACCTGTGCCCCGCAGTCGTCCGCCGCGCAGGAACAGCCCACGCTGAAGGCCATCTACGACAGTTACAGCATCAACGGCCAAGTGGTTGCCAGCGAGTACGCTGGAGATGAACGCCGCAGCCGCGAGGCCGGAAATAACGCCCGCATCCAGGCGAACAATGCTCACGCCGCCGAAGACGCGCAGAGCGCCTCCTACCAGGCCCACATGGACAATATTGACCGCTTCAGTAAGAGCTTTCAGAACTATCAACTGGACCAGACCGAGTTGCAGGACAGCGAGCAGAATGCACGCGGCGCCGTCCCCAACTCGCTGGCCGATGCTCTGATCAAGGCAAACCCCGACCGCTTCCAGGCCGTGCCCACGGAGAACTTCTTGAAGGGAACCGACTTCTAGATCGTCGAGTCAATCGCGATGGCGCAATCGATGTGTCGTTCAGCTATCCAAGGCTCGTAACCACCTGCTACTGACAGCCACCGCAAGCATGAGCGTTGCGACAAAGAGGAATGCGACCGATAAGCTGCTCTGCTGAGCGATGAAGCCGATACCTGCGGGACCCATAAGAATGCCGGCGTAGCCCAGCGTAGTAATCGCCGGTACCGCGACTGCCTGCGGCATGGTCTTTTGTCGGCCGACAGTCGTGAAGAGTACTGGCACGATGTTGGAGCAACCGCCGCCGACCAGCGCGTAGCCCAACAGCGCGAGCCCACGATTTGAGACCAATGTGGCTAATGCGATGCCCCCGGCGGCGAGCAGTCCGCCACCAGCGACCACACGGCGTCTGCCGATCCTGGCGACGACTCTATCGCCAATTAGCCGGCCGAATGCCATCGCCATCGAGAAGCTGGCGAATGCGAATCCGGATTGGGCCGGGCCGGTGCCTCGCTGCTCGGTCATCAAGACGGCGCTCCAGTCCAACATTGAACCTTCCACCAGGAAGACGATGAAGCACAGCGCACCGAGGAAGAGCACGACGCCACGCGGGATCGCAAACGGCGGGCCTTCGGCCGGGTTGCCATAGGGCAAGAGGCCCGAGTAGGCAACCAGCACCGCCAGAACCATGACGGCGACGGCGGCCAGCGTGCTGTTGAACGGCGTAGCCCCCAGGATCAGCAGGATGCTGATGCTTGCAGCTCCTCCGATGCCACCCAGACTGTAAAAGGCGTGGAAACCCGACATCAGCGGCCTTTCACTGGCACGCGCCACGATGACCGCTTGAACGTTCATCACACAATCTGCCGAACCCAGAGCAGCACCGAACACGAAGAGAACAACGGCCAGCAATGTCGCGGACGACACGGTTGTCAGCAGCGGTAATGCCGCGCAAGCAACCAGCGATGAGGCAGTCAGTACCACTCGGCATCCAAACCGTGTACTCAGCGCACCGGCAGCTGGCATCGCCAGTATCGATCCAATGCCGAGGCAAAGCAGCACCAGCCCAAGGCTACCTTCATTCAAATCGGTGTTTGCTTTGGCGAAAGGAACCAGACAAGCCCACGCCGCCGCGACGAAACCGACGACGAAAAACACTAATCTTGTCGCCCGCCGGTTGCTTTGCCCCACAGTCGCCCGTTCAATGAATGCACTAAATCCAGTCTAGTCGCTTGGGAGCCGTCAAGGCGCCCTCCTCGCTGCCCTGTGGGTTCGCGAAGTGAAGGCGCGGAGCAGCAGTCCTTGGCACTACAATACAGGAGCCCCTGACGAGCCACGCATCGATAACTATATGATTGATAATTGGTTTGTGGATTGCTGGCGGGTTCGACGGCGGGCGGCGAGATATCTGGTCAGCCACGGGGGGCCACGGGGGGACTTGGGCCAGTCATAACAAGGACGGCTGTAGTTGCATTCAATGCGGGGGAGTGACATTGGCGACTGAAGGCAGTCCGCCCAGCAAGCTTGGCGATTTGTTTCGCGACTGGCGGCAGCCGTTGCGCCGCTTCCTGGCGCGCCGACGCGCTGGCTGTGTCGCGGATATCGACGACATCGCCCAGGAGGTGTTCTTGCGCCTGCTCAGGTACGACCGCTCGGAGCTGATAGACTTTCCTCAGGCCTATCTATTCAAGATCGCCTCCAACGTCACCGCCGAATGGGCGATGCGCTCCAGCCGTCGCCTGCCGCACCACTCCGAGTGGCTCACCGAGCTCGTTGACGCGCTCTCGCCCGAGGCCGAGCTCGAACGCGAGATGCTCGATCAGCAGTTGCGCTGCGCGGTCAGCACTTTGCCCGCCCGGGCCAGGGAAATCCTGCGGCTGCACTTCGCCGAAGGTCTTCCACACGAGGACATTGCCCGCACATTGGGAGTGACGCGCAAGATCGTCAAGCGTGACATCGCACGCGCGTACGCCTCACTGCGCATCAGCCTGGATCGAAATCCATTCGAAGTAACGCAGCGCGAGGGCGGCGCGAAACCGCCATGACATCCGAGGCACGGTTCGAGAACCGACGCATCGCCGAACGCGCCGCCCTGTGGCTGCTGACCGTGCAGTCCGAGCAGTTGTCGGTATCGCAGCGCGCCGAGTTCATCGACTGGCTGCGCGAATCGCCGCTGCACATCGCAGAAATGCTGCGCGTCTGTCGCCTGCAGCGCGATCTTGCCAACTTCAAGGGCTGGGACCAAATCGCGCCGATGGATGGAGGCCCGGCCTCCGCACTCATCGAGTTTTTCGAAAGCCGAAGCGTTGCCGCTGCCGTCAGGCCGCCAGGCCATCGGGTGCGCAACATGATGCTGCTGGCCGCGAGCGTCGCGGCTCTGTGCGTGTTGGCTATCCTCGTACTCGCGCGCTTCGATCAGATTGTCCTGAGCACTCAACTGGGCGAGCGGCGGGAAATGACCCTCGTGGACGGCAGCGTCGTTGATCTGGCGCCGAACAGCGAGGTGGTGGTCCGCTATCGGGCGCGTGAGCGCCTCATAGCGCTCAATCACGGCGAGGCGTTGTTCCACGTCGCCAGGAATCCAAATCGACCCTTCATCGTTCAGGCCGCTCTTACCAGCGTGCGCGCCGTGGGCACGGTTTTCAACGTTGGGCGCGACGTTCACGGTGTATCGATCACCGTGGTCGAGGGCCGCGTATCTGTGAGCCAGCGCTCGGCGTCCAACGCGGCAGATGCGCCGGCCGAGTCCTGTGCTACGGCATTGTGTCTTGGGGCAGATGAACAGGTGTCGATCTCGCCTGCCGGCCGCGCCACAGCCGTACGCAAGGTACGAAGCGACGCCGAGATCGGCTGGGCCACGGGCCGACTGGCGTTCGAGAACGAAACCGTCGCTGAAATCGCCCGTCGATTCAACCTTTACAATCGGACCCAGATTCAGGTGCTCGATGCCGATTTGGCGGCGCGGCGCATCAGCGGCATATTTCAGGCGAGCGACCCGGAGTCCTTTGTTGCCTTTGTACAAGCGGTCGCCGGCGCCCAGGTCGCGCAGCGTGATTCGGAGCATATCGCGCTGGGCTCGCCGGCGCAGAGTAGTAGCGGCGATACCGCACACTAACAAGCAATCGGACGCGAAGCCGCGTCTCGAACACAACTGGATTGATTTTTCGGGGAAGGGGGGGCCATGGGGTCGGCACGCCCGGTCTACACCAAGCCAAAGCAATTCATAAAATTCGCGGCGCGGGGATACGTGGTGGCAGCCTTCATAGCCGGGCTCGGCCCAACATCAGTCGATGCGTCGTCGGCGATCGAAGCATCAGTTCAGCAGACGCACTGGCAGGTCGCGATCGGGCGCCTGCCGCTCAACGATGCATTGATGCAGCTGGCGCAGCAGATCGGCATAGAGATTGGGCGCTTTGCGGACGTCGGATCCGCCAACGAGTTGGTGGGCCCCGTGGCGGGCTCCTACACGCGTGAGGAGGTCCTTTCTCTGCTGCTCAGAGGAACGGGTTCGACCTATCGATTCGTCAATGATCACACTGTTGCGATCATACGTGTCGGCGCGAACCCATCGGGGGCACCAGGCCCGCTGCCGCCGGCACAACCACCACCCATCAATCCCGCCGACAATGGGATGAATAGCATGGGCACCGGCTCTGGCAAAGGGGATGGTGACATGAGCAGCGTGAATAGAATTCCTAAGCATCAGAATCTTTTGTCCCAGCTACTGGGCCTGTTCGCCGTCTGCGGTGCCGCGTCGCTGCCGCCGGGACATGTCTGCGCACAGGAGACAGCGGCGAGCGGTGCATTGGAGGAGGTGGTAGTGACTGCGGAGCGACGCAGCTCGGATATTCAGACCACGTCGGTCTCGGTCACAGCCATTTCAGGTGCCGACCTGCTGGACAAACACATCGACGTGATTTCCGATCTCGAAACGCAGGTGCCCGGACTATCGGTCACGAACAGCGGGTTCACACAGAACATCAACATTCGCGGCATGGGCAATTCGACCGCATCACCAACCGTGACCACCGGTGTACCGGTCTATCGTGACGGCTTGTATCAGCCCGAGGCGATCCTGCTGACCGAGCCGTTTTACGACATTGCCGACGTAGAGGTACTGCGCGGGCCTCAAGGCACTATCGTCGGACAGAATTCCACTGGCGGCGCTTTGGTGATCACGTCTGCCAACCCGAATTTCAATGGCGTGAATGGCTACGCTGAGGTGCTGGGTGGGAACTACAGCGAGCGCAAGGTCGACGGCGCAATTAACCTGCCGATCAACGATGTGCTGGCGGCACGTGTAGCCTTCAACCTGGATAACCGCAGCAGTTTCTTCGAGGACATCGGTCAAAACATCGGCGCCGCGGCAGCCGGCGTCACCAGCGATCCCGGTCACATCGATGAAACGAACTTTCGAGTCGGTCTTCTGTTCAAGCCCATCGACAACTTCCAGGCACTGCTCAAGGTGGAGATCAACGATCTGAACACGGGTGGGCTCACGCCGCGACCATTGCCGCCGTGTCCGATCTGCGCACCGGACGCGAGCTTTTACCAGTACGGCTATAGCGGCCCGAGTATCTATAACGGTTTTCAGAATCTCGGCACCTACCAGCTCGATTACAACACGGCCGAGATGCAGCACGATCGAGCCAATCGCTATAGCCTCGAGCTGCGATACATCCTGCCTGGTGACATCACATTGCGTTCGCTGAGCGGCTATCAATACCTGTGGGAGCAGCGTGTGGATGATGCCGACGGATCGGCGGCCCCGGTGGGCGCGGGAGGCAGCTACTGGGACCACACGATCGGCCCGGACCCCTACTACAGCCAGGAGTTCAATCTGATCTCGCCCGATACCGGAAAGCTGACCTGGCTGGCGGGCACCTCTTACTTCTACCGTTCCACGCCGGTCCAGCTCAATCAATATCCCTACGGGGCTCCAGCCGAGCCGCACGGCGCTGATGCCAACGTATCCGTCAACATCGGCACCCATGTGCACCTGGTGGGACTGTTCGGCCAGGTGGGCTATCAGATCCTGCCGTCGCTGCAGATACAGGCCGGCGCACGTCTGAGCGCCGATGGCCAGTCTACCTCGGGCGCGATCACGATTCCGGGGCCCGGCATCGTTCTGTCCAACGTCGGAACGTATTCAAAGAATGTTCCGACCGGAAAGGTCAGCTTGAATTGGAAGCCTATGGACGGTCAGTTCGTGTATGCCTTTTGGGCGCGCGGATTCAAGGACGGCGGCATCAACAACGCGGTCAGCGACTTCGCCCCCGAGTACGTCAATGACTACGAGCTGGGGTGGAAGGGAGATTTCCTTGGAGGACATCTGCGTACGCAGCTCGGCGGCTACTACATGCAGTACGACGGCATGCAGCAGCAGGTGCTGAACCCAATGGGCGGAGGCAACACGGTCATCAATCTGGGCAATTCGACGATCGAAGGCCTTGAGCTGTCGTCCCAGGGACGCTTCGGCAGCTGGGTGGCAAGCGCCGGCATTGCGCTGAACCATTCGGCATTGGGCAACGCGAAGGCCATAGCGGCCTATGAGCTGTCCGCCGCCATAAACACCAATCTGCCGCAGTGCGCCCCCGGACAGACTGCTGGCTGCAACAACTATCTGCCGTACACCGTCAGCCTGAGTGGCGAGGCTAATCCCTACTCACCCACCTTTCAGGCCAACGTGTCGCTGTCCTACGCACTCGCCCTCGGTGGCGGCAATACCCTGACACCCCGAATCGATTACTCGTACACCGGCACGCAGTATGCGTCGATCTTTCAAAACACAGACTTCTATCTGCTCAGCGCCCGCAGTCTGCTGGACGTGTACTTGAGCTACGACTACAAGAGCTGGCAGATTCAAGCCTTTATGCGTAATGCAACCAATCAGACCTACATCGCCGGCATCGGCGGCGCCACCGGCACCGCCGGCTCCAGCGGCACCGATGCCTTCTGGGCTGATCCGCGCACTTACGGTATCAGCGTCAGGACCAGATTTTAAGTCAAGCAACGCGGCCTTATGAAAGTTGGCGCGCTGCCACTTTCCGTGGTGCAGCTCAGTGAAACAGCGCGCCGACTCCTGGCTCCGGATTAAACAACTGTCCGGGTGGGTAAGCCGAGCCCACCGAAAACAACCGGGCACTTTGGCAATTGATTACCGAGCAGGCGCCCTCTTTTTCGGCTGCGTCGTAGCTGCGTTGGAGTGCGGCGCGTAACTCATCCGGCGTGCGCACATACTCGCCACGCGCCCCGATCGCTTCCGCGACCTTGTCGTAACGCAGATTCTCTTGTAGCAGGTGAATGTGTACGGCTCTGGGGGTCGCTCGCGCGACCGGGAACGTACCCCAGCAATTGTTGTTGGAAATGATGGCAACGAGCGGGATCCTGTATTTCACCGCCGTTTCGATCTCCATCAGGCTCATAGTCACGCCACCGTCCCCGCATATCGCAAACGTCGGTGCACCCTTGTAGGCGTTCTGCACGCCGGCTCCGTGAGTGACCGCCGCGGCTGAACCGATCATCATAGCGATCTCCGGCCCCATGGTACCGAACTGATAATGCGTGACGATTTCCTGCCCCGGACGGTAGGCGCGCAACCACTGACCCACGTAGCCGCCGATGGTGTGGCCACCGTAGCCGGTGACGGTCTGTTTTGGATCGATCGCGCCCTTGTACAGGAAATCGTGCACTTCCTTGGCGAGCACTGCCGGATGCAGCCGCCCGGTGGAATGGCAGTGCTCGAGCCCCTGCCTGTAGTAGCCGAGCCGCACATCGAGCCAGTTCCGTTGCGCGGTCGCGATTTCCGCGACCCAGCCGTCGCGGCGGCGGCGCGGCAGAGCATCCGCCAGGGCTTCCAGGAACAGGCCCTCATCGCAGACCACGCCAAGATCAATCGGCCAGTTCCGGCCAATATCCTCGGATTCCGGGTGAATGCGGATCGTCGTCACTCCCGGAGGAAACGTCCATTCGCCCATCGTCGGCATCACATATTGGCCGACGATCACCACCAGATCTGCGTTTATCATCGCATCGTTAGCCATGCTGAGGGCGAGCCGGTGTTCGTCGGGAAAGTTGCCCCGAACCGGGCCGGTGCCGATCACGCCGATATCGTTCTTCTCCGCCGCCCGTAACAACGCTGCGTAACCCTTGCGGACATGTACGCCGTGACCGGCCACGAGTACCGGCCGCTCGGCCCTGCCAATCATTTTGACCGCCTTCGTCACATCGGCCGGATTGGGCATGGCGCGCGATTCGCTGCGATAGGTATCCCTGTCGAAGTAATTGGTCAGCCTGGACGTGTCGGTGAATCTCGCATCCGCGACCTCTTCCGGAAAATCCAGATGCACGACCCCCGGAATGCCGCTCTTGAGATTGCGGAACGCATAGCAGGCATATTCATAAATGCGCTCGGGCGCGGTGATGCGCTTGCCGTACTTGCGGATTCCCAGCGTTTGGTTCTGCTGCATCAGAAATTGGATCGTCTTGTAGGAGTCCTCGGCCCCGAGCATGCGATTGCTCGCCAGCACCAGCAACGGCGTGTTGGCGGCGTGGGCGGCTGCGATGGCGGTGATCATGTTGGTGAAGCCGGGACCTTCGGTACCTGAGCAAGCAGTCACCAGGCCGCTCGCACGGGAGAATCCGTCGGCCGCGGAGGCCATGGCGCCTTCGTTACGCCCGCCGAAGGCGGGCACACCCACCTGTGCCAACTCGTGTGAAATGACGTAATTTCCCGGCGCTAGAAACATCGCAGCCAGATCTTCGTCCTTACACAGATTCGCGAAGATTTGCGCGCCGGAGATGCCGCCGGGTGAGGAGAATTCGTTGCGCGTCGGTGGTTCCGCGAGCGAATCCTGGAATGCTTTCGCGGTGCCGTCTGATAGGTTCGCATCGGTCGATTCGCCGCCGGCCGGCGCTTTTGCCTCGGCCTTATCGGCCAACGGCAGCATGCTGCCTACGGCTGCGGTAACCGCCGCGGCCCGGCCCAGAAAGCCGCGACGCGAAGTCCCCTGCTCGCCCCGAGTGCCGCTGTTCACATCCGAGCGCTTGTCCGTGTCTTGTGTGATTCCGCCGTCGTCGCCTCTATACAAGGTCATCGTCGAAGCTCCCTGAGCGAATCAGACCGATCTAATGCCTTTTTTTATAATAAATCCCCTCGTATGACCGGCTAACGCGCGCCTTTGGCCCCTGGGTCGCAGTCTTATACGCGCCGCGGCTCTCCAGCTCAAAGTTTGACGCCTTCCCGGATTGCAACGCGACGATTCATCGCGATATGGTTCGCTGCCGCGGCGAACCGCCGGTTTTTTATTTTCATCGGCGACTGGGGCGCTTGGCGAGGAAGTGGCGCGATGCTGTTGCGTTGGTTCTCTCTGTTAGGCATTAGTGCGCTTGGCGCAGGATGCCTCAGTCCAGCGCGCTCTGCGGAGGATGCTTCGAGCTCTCAGTGCCTGTCGCTGGCGTCGCTGCACATTGCTTCGTCACACATTTCGTTGCCAACCGGCGGCGCATGGATATCCTCGGCGGCGATGTCTGTGCCTGGCGACGCCAATGGATCATTCTGCGAGCTCATCGGTGAGATTCGACCGCAAGATCCGCGTGCGTCTCCGATCCGCTTCCAGATCAATCTGCCAACCCCCTGGAATCGCAAGGCCATTCACTTCGGTGGCGGCGGCTACGACGGTACGCTGGTAAATGCATTGAGCGGCAATTTTTTGACGGAACATGATGCGCACCCCATCGCTCTCGGCTATGTCACGTTTGGCAGCGACTCTGGCCACCAAACGCCGCCGGCGGAGCGAAATCCGGCCGCATTTTCACTAAATCCGGAGAACCTCCTCAATTTCGGCGGCGCACAGCTAAAGAAAGTTCACGATGTGACTCTGTTCGTGGTTCGACGATACTACGGCGCCGCTCCTCGAAGATGGTACTTCTATGGCAACTCGCAAGGCGGCCATGAAGGCCTCACTGTGATTCAGCGCTGGCCGCAAGACTACGACGGCGTGGTCGCGATTCACCCGGCATACGACCTCACCGCATTGCAGCTAAGCGGCTTGCACCTGGGCCAGGTGCTGTACCGTACCCCAGGCGCCTGGATAAGCCCGCAGAAGATTTCGCTACTCGCCTCTTCGGTAATGAAAGCGTGCGATGAGTTGGATGGATTGAAAGACGGAATCATTTCAAATACGGCGGCGTGTCACAGGGCGTTCAGCGTTGAATCCTTGCGGTGTCACGACGGCAAGGACACGGGAGAGGAATGTCTTTCCGACACCCAGATCGGCACCATTCGCGCCTTCGACAGCGCGATTGCCTTTGGCTTCGATCTGCAAGGCGCTGTAAACGGCTTTTCCCGCTGGCCGCTCCTGGATGGAGCCTTCTCGGAACTTAGTCGCTTCGGGCTTGGCGCCAAGCCCATCCCCGATATTCCTCCCAGCCCCAAGGACGCATTTATTTACTTTATGGCCGACCAGCTGGTGCGCTTTATGCTCATGCGCGACTCGCAATACAACTCACTTCAGTTCGAGGCCCGCGAGCACATTCTACAATTGCTTCAGCTATCGAACATCGTTGATGCCAGTAGTTCAAATTTGGATGCATTTCGACGCCGCGGCGGTAAGCTGCTTCTGATGCATGGTACAGTCGATATGGCCATTCCTCCAGGCAACACCATCGCCTATTTCGAATCGCTGAAGGAGCGGTATGGAACAGCCGCCTTGCACCGCTTTGCCCGATTCTATGTAGCTCCCGGATTCGGCCACGGCGATGGCTCGTTTCTAGTCTCGTGGGATTCATTATCGGCTTTGGATGCCTGGGTCGATCAGGGCGTTGAGCCCTCGTTGCAAATTGTCACCGACACCTCTGTGACGTCTTTCGGGCGCAGCCGGCCGCTGTGCGAATACCCGGCATGGCCGAAATATCTCGGGGCCGGGGATCCCAGTCGCGCTTCGAGCTTCCGATGTGTGAACTAAGCCGCATGGGTGCGTCAGGCACGTCAGATGGCACGCTGGGTAACGTATATTCTCAACGTCCCTTGTATCGCCCCACTGATTCCGCGCCCATGTAGGCTGTACGTTACTGGAATCGTCTTTCCCACGACCGGTTCGCGCAGATACAACCGCAGCGGCTCGCGGAACGCGTCGACCGTTGCTCCCTTTGGAACATCTATCCCGCCCGCCTGCACTGTGACCGCTTGCGGGCCGACATCCACGACAGGATAGCGCTCCTGTAGCGAAGTTTGTTTGCCAGGTGCCGCGTGGAGCTTTTCCACTACACCGACACCCTCCACTCGCGGAATCTTCAATACCAAAAGGACGTCGGACAGCGCCATGTCGGTTAGATTGCCGACCAGCAGATTGAGCTTGTGGGTGCGTATTTCAAATTGATAGTGCTCATCGGCCGATGCATGCTCCTTGGGAATCTGGCGCAGCATTTTTTTCATAGTCGTCGTGCCGTGACTTTGATACACCTGCGCCTCACTCGAAACCTGGGCATGCACGAGCCGGGCAATGTGCGTGTCGGTCCGACCGAGGACTGCCTTGGACAACCGCCGCGCGTCCAGCATCTTCTCCACTCGTCGGGCGGCGAGCACCGACGGCATTGCATCGAGTGGCAGCACCGGTAGCGTGATTTCCTCCCGCGGTACTCGGCCGTGAAAGCCGATACGGATTTCCGTGGACGCTCCAGCGGTACGGAATCTCTTCTCGAAGATTCGCTGCAGGTCCTCTCTTAGCAGCGGGCGCTGCTTTATTCCGCAACGAATCCAGCCGCTGCCTGGAGAGATCAAGGAGGAAACTCGGCCCCTGAAGAGAAACGGCTGGTCGTGGCACGCGTCGAGACAGATCACGCCGATGAGCGCCTCGCCCAGCGTCACCTCCACCATACTGATTCTAAGCTGCGGTTCGATTGCTTGCTCGATCAGCCTCGGCAGGATCTCCTTGGCCCAATTCCACGCGCGCCGCGACACGCCTGGAAACGTCCTCTTGCGATTCGGATTGTCACTGACCCCCAGGCACAGAAAGCGTGTGCCGGTTGTGGCCGCATTGGCGAGCGCCGTAACGTCGCAAAGCAACTCCACCTGCTCGCCCTTGCCGTACGCACGCTCGCGAAACGACAGTGCCGAATCGGCGTTTTCGACTTCAACGAGATCTCGCAGGTTTCTCATCGCTGACCAACCGAGGTGCCTGTCAGGAGCCAGTTACCGAAGGGGTTAGCTTTTCCCAGCGGGGTTACGCTCAAATAAGGTGCTCGGGACGCCGACGAGCCATAGTATATAAGAGCTCGCTGCGGGAAGAGCGACGCGCATCAAGGCGCCAGTCCCCGCCCGGACTCGGTGCGAGATATGAGAAGCCAATCACAATTAACGCGCGCGAATAGGTGCGCATTTGCGCGGCCGTGGCGCTGGATGGCGCGACACCACCTGCCGCAGCCTTGTTACGTTATGCACAGATCGGCGCACGACTTCAAAGTCTGAACAGGCCGGCGCTACGGCCAGGTGATTCCTGAAGTGGAGTAACATCTCCCGACTCTATCGCGTGAGAAAGACGTGCACGGGATAAATCGCCGAGCAGCATTACGGACCCTGTCTGGAACCGGGTTCACTTTCCTTGTGGCCAACGCAGCGCCGACTTTGGCCAGCCTATACCGGATCAAACCCGACGCGAGCGGTGCATTGATCGTTGTCGACGTGCAGAACTGTTTTGTGACGGGCGGAACCCTTCCTGTCGAACACGGCGAAGATGTGGTGCCGGTCATCAACCGAATCGCGCCGGCATTTCAGAACGTCGTCGTCACCCAGGACTGGCATCCCGCAGGGCACATCTCGTTTGCTTCGGCCCATGCGGGCCGCAAGCCATTCGAGACCATCCGGCTGGCCTACGGCGATCAGATCCTGTGGCCGGACCACTGCGTTCGGGGAACACCAGATGCCGCGCTTGACCCGAAACTGAATCTTCCGCAGACGCAGCTCATCGTGCGCAAGGGCTTTCACAAGGACGTGGACAGCTATTCGGCCTTTGAGGAGGCGGATCGAAAAACGCCGACCGGCCTTGAAGCCTACTTAAAGCAGCGGGAAATCAAGACGCTGTTTGTGACCGGCCTGGCTACGGATTTTTGCGTCCAGTGGACCGCTTTGGATGCGCGCCAGTTGGGCTTCGAGACCTATGTGATCGAGGATGCGTGTCGCGGCATCGACATGAAAGGATCGGTCGCCACCGCCTGGAAAGCCATGTCAGACAGCGGCGTCAAGCGCATCAAATCGGACGATATCGAACTGGCCTAGATCGTTACGCATGCCACGGTCCACCTGCGCATCAGAAAGTAGCAGCCGGCTCGGACGAGCGCCGCAGAATCTGTCGGGCGTTGACGATCAGGATGCCGGCCAGCACGAGCAGCGTGCCGAAGGCAAAGCGCAGCTCTATCGGATCGCCAAGCAGCAGTGCGCCGAGCGCCACGCCAAAAATCGGCGTCAGGAGCGACAACAGCATCAGCCGTGAAGTGAGGTACTGGCGCAGCAACCAGAACCAGGCGAGGTAGCTCGCAATCGATATGATCGCGGTTTGGAACAGCAGTCCCAGTACGACGGCAGGGGACAGCACCACTCTCGTCTCGCCGGTCCTTGCGGCGAATGCCAGCAGCAGAACCGCGGCCATGCCTACCTGATAGAAGACTGTCTTTTGGGTCGTGCAGGTGCCGACCCGGCCGCGCCGCAGGACCACGTTTGACAGGCCCCAGCTCACACCACCGAGCAGTGCAAGCAGGTCGCCGGCAGCCGTCTGGCTGCTCGGTCGGCCCGGCCGGCCAAGAAATGCGACGACGATGCCCAGAAATGCAACGCTGATGCCGGCCCATTGCACCGGCCGGAGATGTTCCTCGGGTAGAAACTGCAGCCCCAGCGCGGTGAAAATCGGCGCCGCGTACAGGAACACGATGGTATGCGCGGCAGTGGTGTGCGCGAGTGCCTCGCCGACGAAAATGAATTCCAGCGAGAACAGGCTTCCCAGCAGTACGCCGCTGCCTAATGTGCCGTCAGCAAAGGCCGCACCGCCCTCGCGGACGAATACCCATACACCGAAGAAGATTGCCGCCCCGCAAAACCGGATGGCAAGCTGCATGGTAGGGGCGACATCGGCGGCCACGGCCTTCATCGCAACCTGCTGCGCCCCCCAGACAACGCACAACGCAAGAACGATAAGTACCGCCCGCAGGTCGAGTGGGCGGCGTGTCGGACCACGCGTGGATTTCAATCAGTCGCTTCCATTGGCTGTCCGGCCCAGCGCCCTTGGAGCGGTAGCCGCCTTTTTCCAACCGGTCCAGAACCACGGTCACCCCGCCGCTGCTCAGGCCGCAGCAGCGGCCCGGCTCTGCCGGCAACATGTGCAGGCATTGTATGTCATTGGAAATCAGCCTCAGGAAATAAATCGGCCGGTGGCGGCCATGGGTCGCCAAGGGTCGAAATCGTTGCAGCTACCGCCCCGGGACAGACTAGAATTCCAGCGCCCGGACGGCTCGCCGCGGACCGACCCGGGCATCGCAGCCAACGCCATCGTCACCGCACGCGGCCATTTCGGAGACCAGCCGCTACGGCCAGAGAATCCTCACGCCTGTGGGGCCGCAGACCCAAGGCGCGCACGGCGACGCTGCCTGGCGCGCAGGCCTTGGCGGCCGATGCCGCGGAGTCATCGCCCGATCCGCGGATGGCAAGACTGTGCGCACGGGTGCTCAAGAGTTGTCAGCCGATCATATGGATCGCCGGCATCGCCGGCAGCGGCAAGACACGCCTGTTGCGGCAGCTCTCACAACGCATCGGGCGCGAGCCCGCCGGCGCCTATCTTCTATTCGATGATCCGACCGCAGATGTCCTGGGCAGCGCGATGGCCTCGCTCGACAGCGTAAGCGAGCATCCTGCGCGCCACCTCGTGGTCGCCGCGCGACCTGCGGGCGCCGTAAGCCGGGCGCTGCTGGCAGCGCGTCTGTACGGCGGCGTCGACGTCATCGACGACGGTGATCTGTTCCTGCGGGCGGACGAATGCCAGGCGAGCGATGGGACCGGCGTCTACCGGCTGACCGGCGGCTGGCCCATGCTGGCGCAGGCGTGGGCATCCGGCCGCGAGGCGCAGATCACCGAGCTGTTGCCTGAATTCCTGGCCGTTGAGGTGATCCCGACGCTGCCTCACGCGCTGGTCACCGCGTTGTTCGCAGCCCTCATCGAGCCCCTGACAGCCCCCGCCATCGAGCACCTGCTCGGTCCGACCGCGCGCCTGCACCCGCTGCTAAAGAGTACGCCAGCCGGCGTGTGCATCGCGGGTGACTGGATTGGCGATGCGCTGCGCCGGCTGCGCGGACGGCGCGAGGCGTTGTCCGACGCGGTGCGCGCCGAGCTGGTACAGGTGCATTCCACCTTCGGCGATCCGGTGCGCGCGATCATCGCACTCAATGCCATCGGTCGAAGCGACGATGCCGTCGCCCTGTTCGAGCACGGTGGCGGGCCCTTCTTCGGCTTCAGGCACGGCTTTCCGGCGCTTGCTACGGTGCTGCAGAGCTTTGGTGCTGAATTGGAGAACCGTCGCGAGAGTCTGCTGCTGTCGCGCCTGTTCCTGTTGTTCAAGAGCGGGCAGACGCACGAGGCGCTGCGGCGCCTTGACGCGCACTTCCCGCGGCTGCCTGTGGATCTGCGACGCATGCAAGCCTCGCATCGCGCTTACGCCGTGTTGTTGCGGCTGGATATCGCCGCGGGTTTCGACGAATCAATCCCGGCCGAAGTCGTCACGAGCTGGGCGCGATTGGAGGCGTTTCTGCCACGCGAGGATCATCTGGCGCGCGGCGTTCTGTACAACACCATGACGATCGGCTTCCTGCGCGTCGACGAACTGAGCCAGGCGCGCCAGTTCGCGCGCGACGCGCTGGATGCCTATCGACGCGCGCGGTCGCCGTATCTGATGTACTTCATGCAGCTGCATCTGACCGACATAGCGCTGCGCCAGAGCCGGCTGCGTGACGCCGCCGAGCTACTGCGCGATGCCCAGCGCGCCCTGCGCCAGTCCGGATTCGGTACCGATTCTGAGCTGACAATGCTCCAGGTATTCCAGGCACGACTCGCCTACGAGCAAGGTCAGTTCGAGGACTGCCCGGCGCAGATCGATGCGACCCTCGAGGCGCTGACAACCGGTGACAGTTGGCCCGGCCTGATCCGATCGCTGCTGGACTATGCGCCGCTCGTGGCATTCTGGCGTCACGGCCTGCGCGCGGCTCTCGAGACCGCCGAGCGCTGCATGCTCACGCTCGGACGGCGCCACGGCCCGACCGAGGATCGGGGACTGTCGTTGCTGCGCGTGCGCGTGTACCAGGTGGCGCGGCGCCACGCCGAGGCCGCCGGACGCCTGGCTGAGCTCGATCTGCAGCCGATCGTGAATCGCACGCACCAGCTGGCGGCTGAAGAGGCGTTGATTCGCCTGCGCCTGCACCTGGTGCAGCAAATGCCGGGCGAATCGATCCTGCAGGCGGCGAGAACCATCGCCGAACTGCCCCGCCTGGAGACGCGCCAGCGCATTTCGTGCGCCATCCTGCAAGCCGCCCTGCAACACCGTTTGCGCGACCACGGCGCTGCCAAGCGTCATCTGCTGCTGGCACTGCGCATGGCCCAGACCGAAGGCCTCGTCGGCGTGCTGATCGAGGATGCAGAATTCCTCGAACGCCTGCTGCCCCCACTGATCTCCGACCCCGGGCCTGGCAACGAGGCGCTGGCGCTGTTCGCCAGGCGTGTGGCAGGCCTACTTCGCGCGCTGCCGACGACCGCACTTCGATCCAGGGCGGTCGCCGGCGTATCACCGCAGGAGCTGCGCGTTTTGGTGCACCTGTCGGATAATTGCACCAATAAGCAGATCGCCCGCGCCTTAGGTGTAGGCGAGAGCGCGGTTAAATTTCACCTGCGCAATCTGTTCCGCAAGCTCAAGGTCGAGCGTCGTGCAGCGCTGCTGCAGCGGGCGCGCGAGGCCGGCCTATTGTCCTGAAGTCCAGGCGGCCTGACCTCTTTTGCCGAAAAGCTGACCTCGCGCCTCCACTAGCATCCGACGGAGGTCATTCGCACGGGAATCGCTCGAGCCCATGTACCGCATCGGCGTTGACGTCGGAGGCACCAACACGGACGCCGTGGTCATGTCCGGGCGCAATATCGTCCATGCCGTCAAGGTTCCGACCTCGGCCGACGTGACCGACGGGCTGATGGAGGCGCTGCGCCAGGTGCAACAGGGTGCGGGCATCGCCGCCGCCGACGTGGCGCTGGTGGTGATCGGTACCACGCATTTTACCAATGCTGTGATCCAGCGCCGGGGACTGTCGCCGACCGCGGTCGTCAGGCTGTGCCTGCCGGCCGCGCAGTGTCTGCCGCCGATGGTCGACTGGCCATCGGACCTCGCCGGCGTAGTCGGCGATCACCACTTTCTCGCGCACGGCGGGGTCGAATTCGACGGGCAGCCGATCTCATCGTTCGAGCCGGCCGAGATCACGCGCATCGGCGGTGAAATCCGCGCGCGTGGACTCAAGGCGATCGCGGTCACGGGCGTGTTCTCTCCGGTACGAGGCGACTTCGAACGCCAGGCCGGTGAATTGCTGGCGGCGGCCTGCCCGGAGGCCGCCATCACGCTTTCCTGCGCGATCGGCCAGGTTGGCTTGCTGGAACGCGAAAGTGCCACCATTCTGAACAGCGCGCTGCTGGAGTTGGCGGGCGTGACCGTCAAGGCACTGCGGGCCGGTGTTGCGCAATGCGGCCTCGAATGCCCGATGTACCTGAGCCAGAACGATGGCACGCTGCTCGATGCCGCGCAGGCTGAGCGCTTTCCGGTGCTGACCTTTGCCAGCGGTCCGACAAATTCAATGCGCGGCGCCGCCTTCCTGACCGGCGAGTCCGAGGCGATCGTCATCGACGTTGGCGGCACGACCACCGATGTGGGCCTGCTGCACAGGTCGTTCCCACGCCAGGCCTCGAGCACGGTGGATATCGGCGGCGTGCGAACCAACTTTCGCATGCCCGATGTCTTCAGCATCGGCCTCGGGGGCGGCTCGATTGTGGACGTCACCAGTCGCCCGCCGCGCGTGGGACCGCGCAGTGTCGGCTTCGAACTCACGCGCCGTGCCCGGGTGTTCGGTGGCGAGGTGCTGACGGCGACTGACATTGCGGTGGCTTCCGGTCTCGCCAGGCTCGGTGATCCGTCCAGGGTCGCGGACCTGGAGCGCTCCCTCGTTGAACAGTGCCGTCTGGGGATCGAGCGCATGCTGGACGCGGCTGTGGACCGCAGTCGCATCTCACCGGAACCCATACCGGTCATCGCCGTCGGCGGCGGCAGCATTCTGGTGCCGGATCGCCTCGGCGGTCTTCCGGTCATCCGGCCCGGCCACCATGCGGTGGCGAATGCGATCGGCGCCGCCATCGCGCAGACCAGCGGCGAGGTGGATCGCGTCTACTCACTCGATACCTTGTCGCGCGAGGCCGCACTGGCCGAGGCGGAGGCTGAGGCGCGGCAGAAGGCGATCGCCTCGGGGGCGTTGCCCGATTCGATCGTCATCACCGAACGTGAAGACGTGCCGCTGGCCTACCTGCGCGGCAATGCCACGCGCGTGCGCGTCAAAGTAGTCGGCGATATGCGGGCCTAAAGACCATGCGCATCCTCACCGAATCGGACATCGAAGCCATCGCCATCGGCGCTGCGATCCTCGGCACGGGCGGTGGCGGCAATCCATATATCGGCAAGCTGCGCTGCCTGCGGGAGCTGCGCCGCGGCAAGCAGGTGCCGCTCTACAGCCTCGGCGAGGTCGCCGATGACGCGCTGGTAGTACCGATTGGCGGTATCGGCGCGCCCGTGGTCTCGGTCGAAAAAATCGAGGAAGGCCACGAGGGGGTGCGCGCGCTGCGCGCGCTGGAGGAATTCCACGGACGCAAGGCATTTGCCTTGATCGCGGCCGAGATCGGCGGCGGCAACTCGATGGAGCCGATCGTCACGGCCGCCAACGCCGGCATCGGCGTGGTCGACGGCGACGGCATGGGGCGCGCGTTTCCCGAGATGCAGATGACGACCTACAGCATCTACGGTCATCGGTCCACGCCCGCCGCCATCGCTGATGAGCGCGGCAATGTGGTGCTGTTTCGCCACAGCATGTCGGAGCTCTGGTACGAGAAACTTGCGCGCTCGACAGTCGTCTGCATGGGCGGTACGGCCGTCGGCGCCGAGGCGCCGATGCCCGGGAAATACGTCAAGCGTGCCGCGGTCCCCGGCACGGTCACGCAGGCGATCACACTCGGCAACCTGGTACTGCAGGCCAACCGCCAGCACGTGAGCGCGATCCCGCTGATCTGCAAGCAGGAGCGCGGCCTGCATCTGATGGACGCCAAGATCGTGGACCTGCAGCGCTACCTGCGCGGCGGATTTTCGGTGGGCGAGATGTCGCTGGAGGGCATCGATGATTACGCGGGCAGCCGCGCCAGGATCGAATTTCAGAACGAGTTCCTGAGTTTCGAGCGCGCCGGCCGGATCGAGGTGTGTGTCCCCGATCTGGTGGTGCTGCTTGATGTGGACTCCGGGCACGCGATCACGACCGATGTACTGCGCTACGGTCAACGCGTCGCCATCATCGCCCTGCCCTGTCATCCGCTGCTGCGCACGCCGGAGGCGCTGGCGGTGGTCGGACCGCAGGCCTTCGGCCTCGAGAACGTGCAGTTTCGGCCGCTCCCGCGCTGACGGCGGGTGCGCGTTACGGAGATTAGTGGGAGCAACTCATGCGAACCAAGACAGCAACTGGTTGGGGACTGGCGCTCGGGTGTGTGGCGGCACTGCTGCACGGCGCGCCACGGGCGGCAGAGGCCGATGGCGAGGAGACGGCACTGACGGAAGTCGTGGTAACGGCCGAGAAGACCAGCGAGCCGCTCAGCAAGGTCCCGATCAGCATCTCGGTGATCTCCGGTCAGACACTCGAAGACGAGCACATCACCGACTACGCCGAGCTGTCGCGGGCGGTTCCCGATCTGTCGTTCAGCAGCGATGGCGGTCCGGGTCAGAACAACATCGAGATCCGCGGCATCAGCTCACAGGCCGGGTCCGCGACCACCGGGATCTATCTCGACGACATACCGATCAATATTCTCAACATCTATACCGCCGGAGCCACCGAGCCGCGCTTCTTCGACATCGATCGCGTCGAGGTCCTGCGCGGCCCACAGGGCACCATCTACGGCGCGAGCTCCATGGGCGGTACCATCCATTTCGTCAGCAATGCGCCCGATCTGAATCAGTACCATGGGGACGTGCATTCCTCGGTCGGGGGTACCGAGGACGGGGGTATCAATTACGAAGGCGATGGCGTGCTGAACGTGCCTCTGGTGGACGGCAAGGCGGCGCTGCGTGTCGGCGCGCTGTACGATCACGAGAGCGGCTATATCGATCGCGCCGGTCCGAATGGCGGCATTGTCGCCAGTGATATCAACAACAACAACACGACGGTCATACGCGCGACGCTGGAGTGGCGGCCCATCGATGCCCTGACCATCACGCCGGCCGTGTTCCTGCAGCGGCTCGATGCCGGCGGACAGGACGTTTTTGGACTTGCGCTGCCGCGGTTCGAGTCGCCGACGCTGCTGCCGGAGGCATCGCGTGACGAGTATGCGGTCAACAGTCTGACCGTGAACTACGATTTCGGCTGGTCGGAGCTGACTTCCGTGACCGGCTATTTCTGGCGGACCGACGATCGGCTGATCGACGGCACGTTCTATGACAGCGCGTACATCGGCGGCAGCCTGCAGCAGGAGTTCGGCTATGGCGGCGCAGCCATCTCGGCGCTCGCCGCCCCGGCGCAGTTCGATACCAACGTGAACCAGTTTCACGAGGAAGTGCGCCTCGCCTCCAAACCCGCCGGTCCCGACGACCGCTGGTCCTGGATCGGCGGACTGTACTACTCCAGAACCCGTACCGGGCTGCTCGATGATGAGCATATCCCGGGCTTCAATTCGCTCTTCGAGGCGACCTACGACAACACACCGCTCAATGTGCTGGGCGCCGCCTTCCCGGACGATCTGGTCTATTACGCGTTCACCGAATTCATCGACTCGGAGGAAGCCGTGTTCGGCCAGGTGAGCTACCGGATCACCCCGGCGTTCAAGCTGACCGCTGGGGCGCGCTATGAGAGAGCGACCGAGGATCTGACATTCGTCAGCGCCGGCTACTTTGCCAGCGGTGCGCCATTTTCCGGCACCGCGGACGGCACCGCCGCGACGCCCAAAGTCGCTGCCTCGTACGACATCAACGATCAGACCATGATCTACGCGTCGGCGGCCAAGGGCTATCGTGACGGCGGAATCAACCGGCCGGTACCCATCCCCTTGTGCAGCGCCGATCTGGCGACGCTGGGCCTGACTCAGGCGCCGCCCTCGTACAAGTCCGACTCGCTGTGGAGCTACGAGCTGGGGGGCAAGACGCACACCACCGATAATTCGACCGTATTCAGTGGCGCGTTGTACGACATTCGCTGGGACGACATTCAGACCGACATCATCCTGCCAACCTGCACATTCGACATCAAGGACAATATCGGCAGCGCTGAAGTCAAGGGCGTGGAGCTCGAGCTCGCACAGCGCTTCGGCGAGCACTTCAGCATGAACGCCGGCGGCAATTACACCTCGGCCAAGGTCACCGAACCGGTGACGATCCTGGGCGTCGAAAAAGGTGATCACGTTCCCGGTGTGCCGGAGTGGTTGTTATCGTCGGCATTCCAGTACGCGCAACCGGTCATGAACGGGGGCCATGGTTATGCGCGCTTGAACGGGCAGTGGATCGGCCCCAGTCAGGGTACGATCATTCACGGGGACCCGGACTTCTATCGACCCGGCTACTTCGTGATGGGCGGCAGCATGGGGGTGAAGTTCGCCAGCTGCGAGGTCAACCTCTTCGTCACCAATCTGCTGAATCAGAACAAGGTGATTCAACGGCCCAATATCGCCGATGTAGAGTACGGGTTGACAGTGCGGCCGCGAACGTACGGCGTAGGAGGCACGTATTCGTTCTGACAGCATTCTTGCGAGTGCCAATACGGCGTGGCCGTGACCTGGCTGCGCGGCCTGCTGGCGCGCGTCGACGCGGTGTCGCAGGCACATTCCACGACCCCGGTACCGCCCGAGCAGCAGGTCGCCGGTTATCGCATAGCACTGGTGTGCATTGCCATCGCCTTCACGCTCACCGGGCTCTACACCGGCTCGGAGCTCGCGCTCGCGCTCGGCCTCAAGCTGGGCATCCGTGCCACGGTTTTAGGCAGCATCATTCTGGCGGTGATGTCCGTGCCGGCGGCCATGGTCGGCGCGCAGACGCGGCTATCGACCTACATGGTGGTATTGCACGTGTTCGGCAGGACGGGCTCAAGATTCGTCAACCTGGTGCTCGCCCTGGTCCTGTTGGGCTGGTACGCCGTCACGGCGGAGCTGTTCGGTCGAACCTGTTACCTGACGGTCGGGGGCTATTTCCCGTCGCTGGCACTGCCGCAGTGGATCTATACCGTCGCCTGCAGCGCGATCGTCGTGGCCACGACGATCTACGGCTTTCGGGCGATCGAGCGCCTGTCGCTGGCCGTCGCGCCTCTGCTGGTCGTTTTGACCGGCTTTGTCGCCTGGCGCGCGTTGCAGCATGCACCCTGGTCACAACTGATGAGCGTGCCAGGCACCCAGGTGGATCTCGGGCGTGGCATCTCCGCCGTCATCGGCGGCCTGGTCGTCAACGTGGTGCTGATGCCGGATATCACACGCTACGCGCGCTCCACCTTTGATTGCGCACTCATCAGCATTACCGGCAACGGTATCGGCGGCGGCGCTGCGCTGATTCTGGCCATGCTGCCGGCTCTGGCCTTCGGCGAGCAGGACCCGATGAAGTACATGATCGTCCTCGGGTTGACCGGCATTGCATTCACGACGCTGGTCCTGTCCACCTGGTCGATCAATGTCGTGAATCTGTACTCCACCGGGCTGGTGACATCAACGGCGTTGCGTAAGCTCAGCTACGGCCGCATCGTGATCGGCTGCGGCGTCGTCGGCACCGTGGTCGCGGTGATCGGCATTGCCGATAGCCTGATCGACTTCCTGGTGCTGCTGGGGCTGATCGTGCCGCCGGTGGCTGCGGTCTACCTGACCGATTTCTTCCTCTTTGGCCGCCGTGACTACGCGGGCGTGCACGAAGTCGCGCCGAGCGACACCACCAATGTCAGCGGCGTGCTGGGTTGCACCGCCGGCACGATCATCGGCATTACCACGTATTTCAGCCATCACTCGCTCACCGGCATACCGACGATTGAGGCATTCGTGTCCGCGAGCCTGGTCTACGGCTTGCTGGAGAAGCTGCGCGCCCTGGGCAAGCGCGATCGCGGCTGGCAGCCGCTCGCTTGACTCAGCCCATGGATCCGTCAATGCCTGCGGAAGTGACCCTTGTGAGAGATCCACGATCCGGCGCATTCTTATGTCAGCCTCATTGGAATATGACGCGAGACGGCCGGCTTATGAGAAATCGACGCGCCCGGGGAAGACTGATTGGGTCTGCCATAGCTATGGCTGCATGGCTCTGGCCGCTGCTGGCCTGCGCCGACGGGGCAGCGCCGCCGCCCGCTGCCGCCGTTCGGGAGCTGTTGGTGCGCGATCTGGCCGGCGTGGACGGTAAAGAGCTTCGGATGTTGACCGTGGAGTACGTCCCCGGAGGCGCGTCGATACCGCACCGGCACAACGCACAGGTGTTCGTGTACGTGCTGGAGGGCGCCGTCAAAATGCAGGTCCAGGGTTCTGAGCCGGTCACGCTCGGTCCGGGCGAGACCTTCTACGAAGGTCCGGACGACATTCACACGGTGTCGGCCAATGCGAGCCAGAGCAGGCCCGCCCGCATTCTGGTGTTCATCGTCAAAGACAAAGCGGCGCCGATATCCACGCCGGTCGGGTCGAAAGCGCAGCCATGAAATCCCGCCACCTGCTGCGCCTGGCCTGCTTCATCTGGCTCGCTTCGGCGTGCCCGAATGCCTACGCCGACACCAGCGGGCAGCAGCTGGCGGAGGGTGCGGGACGACCGCTCATGGGCGCCATGGCTCCGCGATTGACGCTCAGGACCATCGACGGACAGACGATCGACTTGGGCCAGCTGTACGGCCGGCAGGCCGTGTACCTGAAATTCTGGGCCACGTGGTGCGTACCGTGTCGGGAACAGATGCCGCACTTCGAGCATGTCTACGAGACCGCGGGGCCGGACCTGGCCGTCATCGCGATCAATTCCGGTTTCAACGACACCGTTGGTGACGTCCGGGCCTACCGGCAGAAGCTTGGCATCACGATGCCGATCGTGCTCGACGACGGTCAGGCCGGCGCTGCGTTTAATCTTCGCGTCACGCCGCAGCATGTCGTCATCGGTCGCGATGGGCGCATTCTGTACGTGGGGCACCTCGCCGACGCCCGCCTCGACGCGGCGTTGGTCGCGGCACGTGCAGCACCCGCCGGGCCTGTTTCAGGTGCCGCCGGCGAACCGAACATTCCCTTGGCAATCGTTCGCTACAAAGTAGGCGACCGTCTCCCGCAGCGATCACCGCTGACGATCGATGGGGCCGCGTTTCCCTTGCGCGCTCCGGGCACCACAGGCCATACCGTTCTGGTGTTCCTGTCGCCTTGGTGCGAATCGTATCTGGCGACCACCCGACCCGAGATTTCGGCCAATTGCCGCCGCATGCGCGAACAGGTCGCTGCATTGGCCAGTGCCCCTGGCGCTCGTTGGCTCGGCATCGCATCAGGCCTGTGGGTAACGCCGGACGACCTGCGTCAGTATCGGACCAAATACGGCGTCGGTATACCCCTCGCACTCGACGAGTCCGGCGCCCTGTTCCGCTCCTTCGACGTCAACCAGGTACCGACCGCGCTGATTGCCGATGCCAGAGGACGCATCGTGCGCAGGATCGAGGGGTCCGACCTGGAGGAGCCCGCGGCCATGCGTATCGCGATCCAGTCGCCATGATCGATCCATAGCGCTACGATGCGGTCAGACCTTGGGGGCTTGACGCTCTAGTCTGGGAGCGTGGAGTGGCAAAGTAAGGAGTACATTGCATATGAAGGCCTTGACTCGTACCTGGGCGTTTGCGGCGCTGCTGCTGTGGCTGCCTGTCGGCGCGCTCCATGCGGCGACGTTCCAGGAGACCATAGACATTTTCAAGCATGCGGGCGCCAGCGCTTCATTCTTTTCCAACAGCTACGCGTACGCCGTGTTCCCGACGGTGGGATCAGGTGCGTTGGGCATCGGCGGGGCCTTCGGCAAGGGACGCGTCTATGTGCACGGTCACCATGTCGGTGACGCGAGCATGGGTGAACTCAGTGTCGGCTTTCAGGCTGGCGGCAAGGCGTACAGCGAGATCATTTTCTTCGAGGACAAACGCGCCCTGGATGAATTCGAGTCCGGCAGCTTCGAGTTTGGCGCCGACGCAAGCGTGGTAGCCATCACCGCCGGCGCCAATGCGAGCGCGGCGACCAATGGGGCAAGCGCGGGAGCCAGCGCTGCGCAAGGAGATGCCACTACCAAAGGCGTCTACGAAAAAGGCATGGCAGTCTTTACCGTCGCGAAGGGCGGTCTGATGTACTCCGCGGCCGTCGCCGGTCAGAAGTTCTCATACGAGCCGCGCGAGGCCGAACACTAGGACAGGAAAGGTCGCCGATTTCTCAGCTTCCGCTGCGCGGCACGAATACGCACTGCATCCCCGCCGCTCTGGCCGCCTGCAAGCCCAGGGGACTGTCTTCGAACACCAGGCAGTTCTCCGGAGCCACATTCATCCGGCGCGCGGCTTCCAGAAATGCGTCCGGGAACGGCTTGCCGCGCGCGTAATCCTCCACACACACGACCACATCGAACAACGGCCTGATGCCTATCGTGTCCAGGGTCATCTCCACGTTCCTGCGGAAGCCCCCCGAGGCCACGGCCAGCGGCTTGATCGTGTGCCAGCGCCGCACGACCTGAAGCACCGGTTCAATCGGTCCGATCTCGTGGATCGTCTGGACGAAGTATTCCTCCTTCCGCCTGGCGGCGCTGTACGTGTCGCCGACGTTCAAAGCATACTCATCCCGCAGCAGTTCCAGGATCTGTTCCGTGGGCTTTCCGCCCAACTGGTAGAACAGCTCTTCCGAGAAGGACCCGCCAAGCTCCTCGACCAGACGCTTCCAGGCACGGTAGTGCAACGGCATCGTATCGGCCAGCGTCCCGTCGCAATCGAAGATGTAGCCGCCGAACTCGCGCTCCGGAATCACCAGACTCATCAACGATCCCGACTCCTTCGACGCCTATTGCAGTTGTGCGAGCAGTTCGTTGATCAGTGCCGAGGCGCCTATCCTGAAGTTCTCAGGCTTGGCGCTATTGCTGCCGAAGCGGTCTTCGTAGAGCTGCAGATACATATGCGCCTGTTGGATGGTGCGAATGCCGCCCGAGACCTTGAAGCCAATCTGTTTGCCGCGGCCGGCGGCATCGGCGATGGCCGCGAGCTGCGCCGCCGCGGCCTCGATGGTCGCCCCGGGCTCGGTCTTGCCGGTGGACGTCTTTAGAAAGTGCGCCCCGCCCTCGATCGCAATCCCTCCGGCGCTGCGGATGCGCTCGGGCGCGCCAAGCTGGCCGGTCTCCAGAATGACCTTGAGCAATGTGCGATCGCCGCAGGCGGCGCGGCAGGCACGCACCAGTTGCAGGCAGGTATCGGGATGACCGGCGAGAAATTCGCGATAGGGAAACACCACGTCCACCTCATCGGCGCCGGCCGCTATCGCGGCCGCGGTATCGGCCGCCGCAGCATCGATGTCCGCGGCGCCGGCGGGAAAATTGGCGACCGCGGCGACTGGAATACCGCTGCCGCGCAGCGCCGCCCGTGCAACGGGAACCAGGCGTCGCCAGGTGCAGACGGCCGCGACCTGACCGGCCTCGGTGTGCGCCAGGCGCGCCAGCTTGACGATGCTCGCCTCGTCGTCCGATTCATTGAGGCTCGTCAGGTCCACGAGCGACAGCAGCCGCCGCGCCAGCTGCGCGCGTGAACCTTCGATGGCGCGATGGTTGGAGGACACTACTCGAGGCTCGATTGATTGAGTCTGGCGAACATTGCATCCGGAATGCGGCGACTGGCGTCCGGCCGCCGAGCCGGGGACGCTCGGCCCGCGGTGACAGGCGATGCCGGGCGGGCAGGCCAGCACTCGTGTACTTTCGTTGAGGTACCGGGTTTCGTCAATGCCCGGGCAGCCGGTATTCTTTCGCGGTATGAAATTTCCCCGTTCCGTCGGCCTGATATTCGCATGCCTCGCCGCCGCGTGCGCTCACGCATCCGACCTCGTCCTCACGCATGCACGGGTATACCCCGCGCCGGGCGCCATGGCGCTCGAGGACGCGACCGTGCTGCTCCACGACGGCCGTATCAGCTCGTTGTCGCCATCGGATCCGATGCCAGGTCTGCGTGTGCCGCGCGGCGCCGAGGTCATCGACTGTACCGGCATGACTGTCACCGCCGGCCTGTGGAACAGTCACGTTCATATTCTGCCCGTGGAGCTGCTCCATGCGCAGCACAAGTCCGGGGAACAGCTGACCGCCGCGCTGCAGGAAATGCTCACCCGCTGGGGCTTCACGAGCGTCTTCGACGTGGCCTCGATCCTCGCCAACACCAATAACATTCGCGCCCGGATCGCCGCCGGAGAGATTCGCGGACCGCGAATTCTCACCACCGGTGAACCCTTCTTCCCGCACAACGGCGTACCCAGTTACGTCAGGGGTTATCTCGAGCACAATCACATCGCCCTGCCCGACGATGCCAGCACCGCGGCCGCGGTGCAGCGCGTGCGCCGTCAGATTCACGCGGGTGCCGACGGCATCAAGATCTTCGCCGGCTCCATCGAGGGCGGCGATGTGCTGCCGATGCCGCTCGAGCGCGCGCAGGCGATCGTCGCCGAGGCCCATCGGCTCAACCGCCCGGTGTTCGCGCACCCCTCCAATCTCGCCGGTGTCGAGCTGGCACTGGACAGCGGCGTCGATGTGCTCGCCCACGTCACCTCCGACGATCCGCCCTGGTCGGGCGCGCTCGTCGAGCGGATGCGCACGGCGCGCATGGCCCTGGTGCCGACCCTGAGCCTGTTCCACGTCGAAGCAACCAAGGCGGGCGCCTCGGCCGAGCAGGCGCAGAGAATCGTCGATCGCGCGGTCTCGCGCCTGCACGCCTACGCCGCCGCCGGGGGCGAGATTCTCTTCGGCACCGATGTTGGTTACATCTATCAATTCGATACCGCGGAGGAGTACACGCTCATGGCGCGCGCCGGCATGAGCTTCTCGCAGATACTCGCCTCGCTGACCACCAACCCCGCGCGCCGTTTCGGCGTTGCCGGCCACTGCGGCCGCATTGCGGTGGGTATGGATGCCGACATCACCGTGTTCATAGGTGACCCGGGCAGCGATCTGGCCGCCCTCGCCCAGGTGCGCTACACGATTCGCGCGGGCAAGATCATCTTCCAGGCCATGCGGGCACCTCCAATCAAGTGAATCAAATAAATAAGGTTGATTAATCAATAATTTATATAAATAAGGCGAAGGTGATTCTATGGCGGGGAAGGCGCGCTGGCATGATTTCACCGACTGTTTCGATGCCGGCCGCATCCAGTGGACCTCTCCGCTACGTAGAGGGTGGGAGGCAGGAAGGCAAGCCGGTGAGCAAATCCCCTGATTCGACGAATTTGTTAATCTTGTCGCCGTGGACGACTTGCAACGGCTCGTGCGACTCTACGCGACGGTCGAGGCATCGGACGCACCCAACCAGGACAATACGGATCGTGACAGATCAAGGTGCGGGCTGCTCTGCCCCGGACACTGGCGTGTCCGTCGCCACTGCCGCTCGCGCGCAGAGTCTGGCGGATATCGTTGCCGCCGTCGCGGCCGGGGAGTCGGCGGCACTGGCCGAACTCTACGACTCGACCGTGGCCAAGGTACACACGCTGGTCAAGGCCATCATTCGCTCTGCGCCCGACGCCGAGGAAGTGACGTGCGACGTGTACCTGCAGGCGTGGCAGACCGCCAGCCAGTTTGACTCGTCACGCGGCACGGTGATGGCGTGGCTCTTGATGATGGCGCGCAGCCGCGCGCTCGATAGCGTGCGCCGCCAGCGCTCCAGGGCGCGCCTGTTCGATGAGCAGTGCGCCCACGAGGATCTTCCGGACCTCGCGCACTCCGTGTCGCCCGAGCGGATGCTGAGTCTGTTCCAGACAGGTTCGGCGGTGCATGCCGCCCTTGAGGAGCTGGCGCCCGAGCGGCGCCGGCTCATTGGTCTCGCGTTTTTCGACGATCTGAGTCATGCGGAGATTGCGAAGTTGACGGGCTTACCGATCGGAACCATCAAGTCTCACCTGCGCCGGGCGCTGCACAGTCTGCGCGGCGCTCTGTGCTCGGCAGAAATCGAATGAAGCCGCGACTCCCGGATTCTGTACTCGATGCGGACACCGCCGCGGCGCTGGAAGAAGCCATCCGGCCGGAGGAACTCACGACCCAGACGCGCGACTCCATGCGCGAGCGGATTCTGCGACGGGTGCGCACGCCGCCACCGGAGGGCACATCGACGCTGCGCTCGAGCGATGGCACCTGGACGGATTTGTCCCCCGGCGTTCGCCTCAGGATCCTGGATGAGGATCCGGTCGCGCGCACCCGCACGTACCTTGTGTCCATGGAGTCGGGCGCGACGGTGACGGAGCATCCGCACACCCAGGAAGAACAGTGCCTGGTGCTCGAGGGCGAGGTGTGGGTTGGTGATCACCTGCTGCGAAGCGGCGACTGGCATGTCGCCCAGCCCGGTTCGCACCACGGTAATTTCGCGACGCGCACCGGATGCCTGCTGCTGATCAGATCGGAAGTCTTTCCAGAACCTTAGACTCTGCCTGCGAGCATCGCGGCCGCTGTGCCAACCGGCTGCACGCATCCGCGGCCCCACTTCACGCGTATTAACAACTGCAGGTCGACGCTGCGAAGCGTACCGGTCGTATCGACCGCAGCCTGCGGAATGGTTTCAATCACCCCTGACACACACAATTTGGAGAACCGAGCATGTCTGCTAATCGTTTCGTCGTCGCCGCATGCGGCGTGGCCTTAGGGCTCACGATGCTATCGGCTTCAGCCGACGTCGTCGTGGGCGGCAGCGCGATGTTTCCTCAGAAGAACATCGTGGAGAACGCCGTCAATTCGAAGGATCACACCACCCTGGTCGCGGCGGTCAAGGCCGCGGGTCTCGTCGACACGCTCGAGAGCAAGGGTCCGTTCACGGTGTTCGCTCCGGTGAACGCGGCGTTTTCGGCGTTGCCCGCCGGGACCGTTGATACGCTGCTCAAACCTGAGAATAAGGCCGAGCTGACAAAAGTGCTGACCTATCACGTGGTGCCGGGACGCTACACTTCGGTGGATCTCGACAAGCTGATCCGCAAGGGTAACGGCACGGCAATGCTCAAGACCGCCAGCGGTGGCAGCTTGACCTTCACCAAGAACGGTGAGCGCAACATCACCGTTCAGGACGAGACCGGCGCTGTTGCGGATATCAGCGTCTATGACGTACTGCAGTCCAACGGCGTCATCTACTCCATCGACCGCGTTTTGATGCCGCGCTGAGCGAGGGCATGCGAGGCAGGGTGGCGCCGTCCTTCCCCACGGCGCCACCCTCTGCTCTGACGTTGGTACGGATTGGCCCCTACTTCAGCTCCATCATGACCGCACTCTGGCGGCCGATGGTCAACTCCTCGTAATGCGAGCGATTGGCCTTGTTGAAGCGGATCTCGCCCGCCTGGTAGGCATTGACTGCGGTGGCGCCATCGGGTGTGACGGACTTGAGCCTGCCATCGTAGCGGTAAGCCACCACGACATCCTTATCGTGAAAATGTGGCGGCGTCGGTACGCCGGGTGTCCAGGTGTAATGCCAGACGGTAACGCGATCGTTGTCCAGCGCCCGTACCGAACCGGGGCGGGGAAAGGCGGGCGGCAAGCCGGTCGTGTTGACGACGGCGGGAACGCGGTGATCCTTAAGCGCAATGACGATCTCATGCGCGCTGCCATCGGACAGCAGCGTCTGCACGGCGTCGGTCCCCTTGGGCACGAACACGGCATCGCCGAATGCACGCATGGCGGTACTGATCTTGCCGCCGGCCGCGACCGTGCGAATCCGGCCGCCCTCCAGGAACATGATGACGCTGTCCATGTCGTGCGGCGTCACGGGGGCCGACTCGCCCTGCGCGAGCACGACGTCCCATACGGTGACCCGCTCGTTGTCGATCGACGGCGCGCGCTGTGCCGCCGCCGGCAGACTCGCACCCAGGAGCATGACCCAAAGGCAGCGCGCCATGGAGCACATCGCCCCACTCCGGGTCCTCAATCGCGCGCCCGACTGAACGCCGGGCGCAACGGCTTCAGTCCTGGGCGCGCAGTTTCGCAACACGGGCGCCGGTCAAGGCCGAACCCTGGCCGCCGAATCGGGCCGTGACGTAGTTCGCGACACTGGCGATCTCGGCGTCCGAGTAGGCACCGCCGAACGCCGGCATATTGGCGCTGGTGCTGGCGGCATGCCGCTGCGCTCCGCCGATGATCACCTGCGCCACGTTATTGGCCGTTGGATCGTTGACCGCGCGTGTGCCGGTCAGAGTCGCAGAGGATATGACCGGACTGATGCCTGTCCAGCCGTGGCAGCCCGCACAAGCGCCCTCGTACACGCTCTTGCCGCGCGGATCCACGTTGGCGGCCAGTCCTTCGGCCGGCGAAGGCGGCGCAGGATCGGTCTTCGGCGTCGGCAAGTCCGGCGTGGCAACGCTCGCCACCGAGCGCAGATAGGTCACCATCGCGGCTATGTCGCCTGGCCGCAGATGACTCAGGCTTTCGTCCACCGCCTCGCCCATCGGTCCCGCAGCCGTGCCGCGTCCGTCGGCGTGGCCCATGGAAAGGTAATGCATCAGGTCGGCATCGCTCCAGGCCCCCACGCCGCTGCTGCGATCGGGCGTGATGTTGTAGGCACGCCAGCCGGCCTGTACGGTTCCGGCGAATTTCTGCCGGTTGTTGAGCGCGAACAGCAGGTTCCGCGGCGTATGGCACTCGCCACAATGCCCCAACGCCTCGGCGAGATACGCGCCCCGGTTCCATTCGGCGCTGCGCTCGAGGTTGGGTTCAAAACGCTTATCGGCATTGAAGAGAACCGACCAGATGCCCATGAGACTGCGCTGGTTGAACGGGAAGGTGAGCGTATTGCGAGGCGCCGGCGCATGCACGGGCTTCAGGGTGAACAGATACGCCTTGATCGCGAGCGCATCGGCATCGGACATGTAGGTATAGCTTGGGTACGGCATCGCCGGATACAGCCTGGTGTTGCCGCGGCTGATGCCTCTATGGAGCGCGTCCAGGAAATTTGCGTCCGTGTAACTGCCGATACCCGTGTCTGCATCGGGAGTAATGTTGGTCGAATAAATGGTCCCGAACGGCAACACGAAGGCCCGTCCGCCGGCAAACGCAGCACCGTCCTTGGCCGTATGACACACGACACAGTCGGCCGCGCGCGCCAGGTATTCGCCCCGTTCGACGAGGTTCGCGGATTTCAGCTCCGTGGGAACGCCCGTTGGATCCTGCTCATGATATGCCGACAGCGCCACGCGCCTGCCGCCCGCGAATTCGGTGGCTCCGGGTCCGGATACGATATAGGCGCCGATGATGAGCGCCACCGCGATAATGACCGCAAGTGCCCACAGGATGGGATGCGAGGCCTGCCGATGGTGAGCTGAGGTGTTCAAGGCACCGTCCTTGCTGAATCCCGCTTCAGGCGACGTCGGGCTTGGGGAATGGCAGCACGTGGATACGCCTGCCAGTCGCGGCGAATATGGCGTTGGCGACGGCCGGCCCCAAGGGGGCGACGCCCGGCTCGCCTACGCCGGTAGGCGCCTCGGTCGACGGCACGATGTGCACCTCGACTTTCGGCATCTCGTTCATGCGCAGCACCCGATAATTGTTGAAGTTGTCCTGTTCGACATGGCCATCCTTGAGCGTAATGGCTCCGTACAGGACCGCTCCCAGGCCAAAGCCAATGCCGCCCTCCATCTGCGCGGTGATGATGTCGGGATTGATCGGCGTACCGCAGTCCACCGCGCACACGATCCGATCGACCTTGACATGTCCGGTCTCGTCCACGCTGACCTCGGCGACCTGCGCGACGAAGGTCTTGAAGGCTTCGGCGACCGCGATGCCGCGGCCCTTACCCTTCGGCATCGGCCCGTTGCTCCACCCCGCCTTCTCGGCCGCGAGCTCCAGCACGGCCTTCATGCGCGGCTGATGCTCCAGCAGCTTGCGTCGAAACGTGTAACTGTCCTCGTTCGCGGCATGCGCCACCTCATCGATGAACGCCTCCACCGCAAAGGTCGTGTGCGAGCTGCCGACGACGCGCCACCAGAGGATCGGCACGCCGGTCTTGGTGGTTGCCAGTGCGACCGAGATGTTGGGTATGGCGTAGGCAATGTTCGCCGCGCCTTCGACCGAGGTCGGATCGATGCCGGCCTTGATCATCGGTGCAAACAGCGTATCCGCCATGATCGACTGGCCGACGACCACGTGCCGCCAGCCGCTGAGCTCACCCTTTTCCGTCAGGCCCGCTTCGAGTTTGTGAAAGTACATGGGCCGGTACATGCCACCGTGAATGTCGTCCTCGCGCGTCCACTGCAGCTTGATCGGCGTCCCGTCCGCCCCGTACGCCTTGGCGATCGACACCGCTTCGACGATGTAATCGGAGACGGTGTTGGCGCGCCGCCCGAAACTGCCACCCGCATAGAGCGTATGGATGCTCACTTGCTGCGGATCCAGCCCCGCGGTCTTGGCAGCGTTCGCCTGGTCGATGGTCTGGAATTGATCTCCAGCCCAGATCTCGCAACTGCTGGCGCCAAGCTTCACGACCGCGTCGAGCGGCTCCATCGGTGCGTGCGCGAGGAACGGGAACTCGTAGCTGGCCGACACCCGGTGTGCGGCCTTGCCGATAGCCTGCGCCGCATCGCCTTCCGTGCGTGCCGCCGCCGCCGGCTGGTCGGCGAGCCGCCGGTACTCGTCCATCAGAGCCGCCGAGCTGCGCTTCTCGGCGTTGGTGTCGTCCCATTGCACGGTAAGCGCATCCCGACCCTGTTTGGCGGCCCAGAAGCTCTTCGCGACCACCGCAATGCCGCTGGGCACCTGCAGCACCTTGACGACTCCGGGTACGGCATTGGCGCCGACAGCATCGAAGGACCTGACCGTCGCACCGAACAGCGGCGGCCGCCTGATCAATGCCACGAGCATGCCGGGCAACACGACGTCCAGCGTGAATTGCGCGCTGCCGTCCACCTTCGCGGGCACATCCACTCGCGGCGGCTGGTGGCCAATCAGTTTGAATTTCGTCGGATCCTTGAGCGTCACCTGTTCGGGTACGGGTAGCGATGCGGCCGTCTTCACCAGCGATCCGAACGTCGCCTGGCGGCTGCTGCCCGTGTGGTGGACGATACCGTTATCGACGGTCAGTTCGGCGACCGGCACGCGCCACTGTTTGGCCGCCGCGGCGAGCAGCATCGCGCGCGCCTTGGCCCCGGCCTCGCGCAGCTGCATCCAGGAATTGGCCATGGCCGAGCTGCCGCCGGTCCCCTGAATGGTGCCGAAGGCGAGGTTGGCATAGCGCTTGGCATCAGCCGGTGCGCTCTCGACCCGAATCCGCGACCAGTCGGCATCGAGTTCTTCGGCGACGATGGTGGCGATGCCGGTGTAGGCGCCCTGCCCCATTTCGACATGTTTGGCGATCACGGTCACGCTGTTATCCGCACCGATGCGCAGGAAGGCGTTGGGTGTAAAAAGCGTGCCGGCCGCAGGCGCGGCTATCGCGCCCGCGCGCCGCGTCGTGCCAGCCCATTCGAACCCGATGGTGAGCGCCATCGCCGTGGCCGTCCCGGCGCCTTTGAGAAAGGCGCGACGCGTCGCCCGGGGCGGCATGAGAGTGAGGGATTGATGGGTCATTGGTTACGCCTTGATTGACTGTGCCGCCACATGAATGGCAGCACGGATGCGCGAGTACGTGGCGCAACGGCAGATGTTGCCGCTCATGGCAGCATCGATGTCGGCATCGGTCGGTGTTGCATTTTTTTCAAGCAGCGCCGTTGCCGACATGACCTGGCCGGACTGACAGTATCCGCATTGGGGCACTTGCAGCGCGATCCAGGCAGCCTGAACCGCCTTGGCCGGCTTGCTCTGCAGACCCTCGATGGTGGTGACCTCGTGCCCGGCGACCGCCGACAATGGCATGACGCAGGAACGGATCGCCTGGCCGTCCAGGTGGACCGTACACGCACCGCACAGCGCCATGCCGCACCCGAACTTGGTCCCGGGCAGGCCGATGACTTCGCGCACCGCCCACAGCAGCGGCATATTGGGATCGGCATCCAGGGTGGTGGATTTGCCATTAAGGACGAACGATATCGACATGCGTGACTCCGCCGGTGTTGACGCGATTCTACAAATATTGCCGGCCACGGTCGAACATTCCAATGCTCGCGGCAATATTTTCCGGTGGCACTTTGTGCGCCAGGATGGGCAGCCGGGGGAGTTACGGCCTGGCGCGCGCCTGGTAGACCGCGGCAGGGCTCGGGGTCGGCACTGGATCGATGGCTACCGTTACGCGAGCGATGCGCCCGAGTGCCGGGCCGCCTGCAACCGGCTGCAGCGCTACGGTAAAGGTGCGTGGGTCATGCGATACCAATGTCGCGCCGCTGTTAATCAGTGGGATGAACAGGGTGCGGACCGATTGTCCTTCAATGAACCGCACGACCCGCGGCTCCATTCGTGCATAGTCGATCCCGGGGTACGCGGTGCCGCGCTCGACTCGCCACACGAATGCTCCACGGGTGTTGGTCGCTTGCCGCCGCGTGACGGAGATGGCGACCAGCGACTGCGCAGCGCTGGCGCGAATGCTGGACGCTTCGAATGAAATGACCCCGGAATCATGCGGCGCCGGCCTCATTACCGGAAGCCCTTCCGTATCGGCACGAGCCGTCGCCATCAGTTCGGGGGATCCAATCGAAGCTTCAGGCGCCAATCGAGCGCTACGGATCAGGTCGCGGTGCGCATCGAGCCGGAAAAAGATGCCGGCGCCCGCGATCGCCATGACGATCGCCGTCAGCCTCACGAACGGCTGGCCGCGCCGGTACATGGTGTAACCGCCGCCGAATGTGTCGGCAATCATCGCGAGCGTCGCCGGTGCGAATCCGCTGGTCCGAGTTCCTTTCGAGCTGCGCGCTCCCAGGCGGATCGGCCTGAACACGGCCGGCAGCGTCGAACGCGACGCGCGGTCAGCTGCGGTCAATTCGCGCAGGAACTGCGTCGGCGAGGCGGGTCGCTCCTCCGGTTCGGCGGACAAGGCACGCTCGATGACCTCGAAAATTTCGGCCGGAATCGCACGCAGGTAGGTTGGGGCCGACTTCATCCGACCGGCCTCGAGCGATGGTCGTCCGCCAAACGGGTGCCGGCCGGCGCTGAGAATCCCATAGCTCAGGCAAGCCAGACTGAAAACGTCGTCGCGCGGCTCGGCGCCCCTACCGGCAAGTATTTGCGGACTGGCGTACAACGGGGTGCCGGTGAGCGCCTGATGGCCTGCCGTAGCCGCGCCGCTGCCGGAGCTGGAGGCCGACCCAAAATCGATCAGCTTGACCGTGCAGTCGTCGGCCACCATGACGTTGGTAGGCTTGAGGTCGCCATGCACGATACCCGATGCGTGCGCGTGCCCGAGCGCTTCGCAGCACCCACGTATGATATTGAGTGCATCCGCATGGCTGCCGGGCGTGTCCATCCAGGCCTTCAGCGTGCGGCCCACAACCAGTTCCATGCCGATGAACCATACGTCGCCGTCGCAGCCGAGCTCAAGCGCGCGCACGATGCCCGGATGCGACAGGCACTGCATGTGCCGATATTCGCGCTGCAGGCGCGCAAGCGCCGCCGGATCGGAACGCAGCTCTGGCCGCAACAGTTTCAAGGCAACGCGGCTGCCTGCCATGTCCCGGGATGAGGCCCGGCGCAGATCTGTGGCGCGAAAAATAATCGAGCTGCCGCCCCGCCCGATGACCTCTTCCAGCACGTAGTGCGCGCACAGACCCGAGCCGGGCACCGGCTCCGAATTCATCTCGTGCGGGAGTGCGAGCTGCTGGCCGGGCGGCAGGTCGATCGTTGGCGTGTCGTCAACGAGCGTGGCGGCGCGCACGCCCGGCTGTTCGGGCTGCAGCGCGGAGTCGACCGGTTCACCGCCGGGGTTCGGCAGTGCGCTCATGCGAGTACCTTGCTCCTCATCACTCTTTAATCTTATGTGCGGATCCAATGTTTGCTCACCGACTGCACCGGGGATCCGATAATTGCCGGCCACCGACAACCCATCGTGGCATGCCGCATCTGCCACAGCCGTCAGACAAAGCCGCATTCAAGCGGCCGCATCCGGCCAGATCACGGACCGGATGAATAAAAGCTCCCGTCAGGAAAATCAATGCGATAGCAGCCAGTGCAGTCGCTACTCGGCCGTAGTGCTAGAGTTGGGGCGGCGAGAATTTCATGCGGGTGAGCTATGGCTACCGGCTGGGCGAAAGAAGGCGCGGTGCAGGATCAGATCGACGCGACGGTCAAGGATGCGATCCGCCGTGCGCAAAGCCGTTTGCCTCAAGGGCCTGGCCTGACTCACTGCGCGGAATGCGGTGCCGAGATCCCGCAGGCCCGCAGAGATGCGATCCCTGGTGTCCGGCTGTGCCTTTCCTGCCAGGACGCCGAGGATCGCGACAGCGCAACCTTCAGCGGCTACAACCGGCGCGGGAGCAAAGACAGCCAACTGCGGTGAGCGTTCGATTTGCCTCCAGGGCGGAGTTCGGGCGGTATTTTCGCAGCCATGTTGGCGCGCAGTTGTACGATGACTCCGGCGTCGCGCCGCGCGCCACCGCGATCTACTCGCTGTCCGATCCGCGCGATATCCGACAGGTGCGCTATGTCGGTCAGACCAGGGCTCCCAGGCGGCGCTTCCTGCAGCACCTGCATACTGCGATGCTGTGGCTGCCCGATGAGACCCCGTGGTGGGTGAAATGCCCCAAACTGCGCCCGCTGGCCGATTGGATCAGGGCGCTCTATCGGGACGGGCAGCGACTGCCGGTCATGGTCATTACCGCCTGGGTGGAAACCGGCTCGGCGGCAAGAGTCGCCGAGCGCGCCCGAATCCACCAGTGCCTTGCGAATCGGCTGCAGCTGCTGAATGTCGAAACTGAGATCCTCGGGCGGCAAATTCCATTGATATAGCCCCGGCGCGGCGGCTCCTTGTGAATCCGCCGCCTGATCCGCAGCATTGATCAGGCGTCGGCAAGACTGACCAGGTATTTCTTTTCGAAGATATCGACCGGTACCGGCTTGCCAAACAGAAAGCCTTGCATTTCATCGCAGCGCAACAGCCGCAGCTGGCGCAACTGCTCCTCGGTCTCAACGCCTTCAGCCACCACCTTGAGCTTCAGCGCGCGCGCCAGATTGATGATGACCGAGACCAGCGTCAGTCCGCCGGCATCGGTAGCCATGTCCACCACGAAGGAACGGTCGATCTTGAGCGTATCGACGGGTAATTTGGACAGATAACTGAGCGAGGAGAAGCCCGTGCCGAAATCGTCGATGGCAATCGTCACACCCAACGCCCGGATCGCCAGCAAGCTGACGATGCTGTGATTGACGTCCTCCATGATGAGACTTTCGGTGATCTCCAGCTCCAGGCCTGCCGCCGCGTCCGCCGTAATGCTGGTAGCTTCCTCGATTTCAGCGACGAAGCTGCGACTGCGCAGTTGCAGCGGTGAGACGTTGACTGCGATGCGCACCGCCGGCAGCCCCGCACTGCGCCAACGCTGGTGGTCTTCGATCGCTTTGTGCAACGCCCAGCGCCCTACGGCATGAATCAACCCGGTCTGCTCCAGAATCTGTATGAAGCGGGCCGGCGGCACCAGACCGCTGTGCGGATCGTTCCAGCGGATCAGCGCCTCGGCACCCGTGAGCTTGCCGCTCGCGATATTCACTTTAGGCTGGTAGTGCAGCACGAATTCTTCCCTTTCCAGCGCCTGACGCAGCCGATTTTCGATGCCGAGGCTTCCGGGCACCGTTTCATTCATCTTCTGCGCGTAGAACAGGTAGCGGTCGCCGCTTACCTTGGCCTTCTTGACCGCCGCCTCGGCATTCTTGAATAAGGTGTCGGCGTCCGTGCCATCATCCGGGAACAGAACGACTCCCACCTTGGCCGCAATTCGATACACCACGTCATTGACACGAAACGGATGGTTCAGGAAGGCCGCAATCGTCTTCTCGAGTAACCGGAGCATGTTGGCTTCGTAGGTCACTTCCGGCAGTACCATCGCAAAATGATCCGGGCCCACTCGCGCCAGCAGATTTTCATTGCCCGCACTCTGTGCTAACCACTCGGCTACTTGCTTCAGCAGCGCGTCGCCGGCGGGGCGGCCGAGGCTGTCGTTGAACTTCTTGAACCGCTCCAGATCGATCAGAAACACGGCCAGCTTGTGACCGCTACTGGCGGCGCTGAGCATGTGCTGCGCGACCCGATCGAGAAACAGGCTGCGATTCGCAAGTCCCGTGAGTCCATCGTAATAGGCAAAGTGATCGAGCCGTTCCTGCTTTTCGATGTGATTCAGTCCAAACGCGACGTTGCCAGCGAGCTCCGTCAACAGATGCATCCCCGCCGCGTCAAAGAACTCCGGCTTGCTGGTGTACAGCACGAAGACGCCGATCGCCTTATCCGCGACCAGCAGCGGCAGCATGGCTATGGAGCGAACACCGGCTTCGGCGTGCCACTCGCCAAACACCATATTCGTGTCCTTCTGCACATCATTGGCGACGACCGGCGCCTTTTCCCTGATCGTCCGCGCTGCCAGAGTTTTTCCCTGCAGGCCGCCCTCGGCCGAAGCGAACAGCCCCCTGATGGTGCTCATCTGCCGCTCGTCGATGCCAGCCCAGGCCATCGGGACGATTTTCATTTCACTGCGGTCGACCACGCCTATCCATGCCATCAGGAATTCTCCCTGCTCGACCGCGATGCGGCAGAAATTCCTGAACAGGTCGTCGCGATTGCGCACCCGTATGAGCAGCGCGTTGATGCCGCTGACCGTCGCGTACAGGCGATTGAGACGCCGGAGCTCATTTTCCGCCTCCTTGCGCACCAAGTGCTCGCGTAGCACCAGCCAGCCGGACCCAGCCGCGATCAATATGGCCAGCACGCTGCCCAGGATCAGGGCGACCTTGGACTGGCGATAGCGCCGCTCCTCGTTGGTAGCGCGGTCATGCAACAGCCGGTGCTCCTCCTCCTCCATCTCGCCCGCAGCGGAGCGGAACTCGTTCAGGCCGGGATCGCCTTGACCTCTGCGGAAGGCATCTACGACCGGCTCGGCACCATCCGCCCGGCGCAATTGAATCATCGCGTCGCCGCGCTGGATGATCCGTCGCGTCGCAGCGGCGATAACGGCCAGGCGATGCTGTTGCGGGAGGTTGTCAGCCGTCAATGTGAGCAGCGTGCTCTGTTCCTGATCGACCAGCGATATCCTGCCGCGCGACAATTGAAGAAAAGCATCGTCGCCGCTCAGCGCAAAATCGCGGTATCCGCTATCGATGGTTTCCACCGCGGCGCGCAGGTGCGCGAGATGTTCGAGAACCTCGCTGCTGTGCTGTACCCAGCGGGCGCTGTCGGTCGAGGCCGTCACGCTGCGATAAGCGACGGCGCCCACGATCAGAAGCAATGCGAGCACGGCGATGAACCCGAGTTGCATCGCTCGATGGACTGGCATTTGTACTTTCATCGGGTTCCGCGTCAATACAACGACTCATTTCGGGCGCTCATCGGCGCGCCGTGCAGCAGCCGATCACTTTGGAGGTCGAGACTCTTCGCGTCTCATTTGACCACGTGCCACCTCGGGCAACCGTGCGGTTACGTACATAGCGGCGGATGGCGCAAACACCCCCCGATCCGCCCCGACCGATTCGGCAGCTCGATGCCGTCGCCAATCTGCAATACTGGGCCGCGGCTTCGGGCACCGGTCGGCATGGGCGCGCTCTCGAAATGCGAGGCTGACCGGGATTAAACTGCTCGGCGGTCGGAGCAACAGGTTCTTCAGGCCTAATTCATCGACCCCCGGTGCGTGGTAAGTTTTTCATTTTTACCGTGGGGGACTCGTAACCAACCGACCGATAGGCCAGCCGGGAACAATCGGAGAGATTGATGAAGCTCAATGGCCGCACAGCGATCGTTACCGGCGCCGCGAGCGGCCTGGGCAGGCATATCGCATGGAGGTTTGCCCGCGAAGGCGCACGCGTGGCGATCGCCGATCTGAACCTGGCAGCTGCCGATAGCTCCGTTGCCGAGATCAAGGCGTCCGGCGGACAAGCCCTCAGCGTGGCAATGGACGTGACTGCCGAGAAGTCCGTCAATGACGGCGTCGCGGCGGTCATCGCGGCATTCGGCGGCATCGACATACTGGTCAGCAACGCTGGGCTTCAAATCGTTCATTCGCTCGAGGAGTTCAGTCTCGAGGAATGGAAACGGCTCATCAGCGTGCACCTCGACGGGGCATTTCTGACGACCAGGGCGTGCCTGCCGCACATGTATGGATCGGGGCGCGGGGGCAGCATCATCTACATGGGTTCGGTGCATTCGAAGGAGGCGTCGATCCTGAAGGCGCCGTACGTGACCGCCAAGCACGGGCTGATCGGTCTCGCCAAGGTCGTCGCGAAGGAAGGTGCAAAGCACGGCGTGCGGGCAAACGTGATCTGCCCCGGCTTTGTGCGCACGCCGCTGGTCGACCGGCAGATCCCCGAGCAGGCTAATCTGCTGGGCATCTCCGAGCAGGCGGTCATCCGGGACGTCATGCTCAAGGATACCGTCGATGGTCAGTTCACAACTGTCGAGGACGTCGCCGAGGTGGCCTTGCTGTTCGCTTCATTCCCGTCGAATGCCCTCACCGGTCAGTCACTGGTGGTCAGTCACGGATGGCATATGCAGTAGACATTCGTGGGAAAGTGCCGAGTTGTCGAACCAGTTGACGGCGATAGACCAGCCCGCGCACGCGGGTGACCGCGCTGCTCTGCTTTTCGACCACCAACAAATGATTGACATGGTCGCTATCAAATATTTGCAGCAGGTCGCTCACGGTCGCCTCGAGGACGGTCTGCCAGTCGATCATCGGCAGGTGGACTGCATCGGTCATCACATCGGCCACGCGATAGGCGCTCCAACGTGTACCACAATGGCGCTTGATGTCGTCGCGGGCAATGAGCCCGACAACCTGCCGCTCACGCACGACAAGGAATGCACGAACACCGAATTGAGCCATCTTCTCCAGCACCTCATCGAGCTTGCACTGCTCGCTGATGGTCCACAGGGCCTGGTGCGTCGAAGCGCTGATGACGCGCATGGCCGAATCGTTTAATCCGACGCCGGACGCCTCGACTTCCTGGAATACGGAGGATAAGCCAGCCGCGGATTCGCCGGGCACCGGTGGCCGTCTGAAGTCGTGAGCAGTGGCGTCCATGGTTGCTTTCCGAAGTTTGCCTCGATTGATTTAGAAGACCGGCCCGATGCCGCCAGGTTCCTAAAGTTAGCGTTTGTTAATCGGCAGCGGCACGGCAGCGCCGTGCCGTCGCGCTGAATCGTTGTCGCTTTTGAAATTTCTTCTGCTGAATACCGCTAACCGTCGGTACGTCACCGCGGAAGCAGGCACGCGCTCGCGGGTGATCTACCAGCGATACTCGCTCGACAATTCGACCACGCCCTGCATGGTCGATTGCGTGATCGGGCTGTCATTGGCACTGCCGGTGAGATGATTCCACGCCAGATCCGCGTTGATCAGCCAATGCGCTGTCACGAAGCGACTGGCGCTGAACCCCAGTCCGTATGCCGTAGTGCCGCCATGAGCTTCGTAGACCGGATACGCACTATCCGCCGCCTGCACGGCGGACACACCGAACACCTTCTGCGTGTATTGGCGATTGGAAAACGTGACCGACGGGCCGGCGAACATGACGAAGGTCTTCGAGCTCCCGGGCAGCGGCATGAAGGCGTCCAGGTCACCGAGCACGCCATCGCCACCGCCAATGATCCGTCGCACGTCCGCGCGCAGGACCAATGGGAACGCTTTCGAGATCACGTAGGATCCGAACACCTTGACTACGGGCGCCGGATTGATGTTACCCAGGCCGTGCAGATGGGCATAATCGTCCGACATTTCGCGCCCCAGGTCGTAGCCGACCGAGATTCCGGCGCGATATTTGTCACCGTGAATCAGGTTCACGCCGAGGCCCTCGCCCACCGAGGCGAATGCGATGTCCTTGTAAAGAATGACGATCACAGGACCGGGTGTTACATGGTACGCGAGCCCGCCGTCGTAGCGCGGCATTGCCGCCACTGCTGCGCCGAGCACGACACGCCAATCCTGCAGATTCGGCTCGTATAGCTTCTCCACAATGGTGCCGCCAGGATATTGCCATTCCTGCAGCGGCGACGGGGTCTGCGACCAGGCAATCCGGGGGCCACAGGCACACAGCATGAGGGCGAGATAAGCGAACCGGCGCCAAGCGGTCGCTGATGTGAGGGAATGGCCGCGCATCTTGTCTTGCATTTACCCGAGGACTGTCCAGGCACCGAAGTTGCAACTAGCCGCCCATCATTGCACAGCGCGAGCTCCAGCCTTGTACGCCATTGGACCAAGTGTGCCTTCAATCAGTCCTATAGGTCCGCCACCGCACAGATCCGCATCGTCCGGTATTCGCGCAGCACCAGGCGAAGTCCGGCAGCTTCAATCCTTCGTGGAACATCAAAGTCGTTTCGAGGCCGCCATCCGTGAGGTAAAGTCCGGGCTCGAGTTGCGGGATGTCTGTTGCGGTAGAGAACTGGCAACAGCCCGGTAAACCCGCTCCGCGACGGAGCGCCTTGCGGAGGCTCAGGACATGACTTACCCCACGGCCTTGATTGTCGGCGCCGGTGCCGGACTGAGTGCTGCGCTGACGCGCCGGCTGCGGCGTGAGGGCTATGGCGTAGCGCTTGCCGCGCGATCGATCGAGAAACTGCATGAGCTCGAGCGCGAGACCGGCGCCAAGGCTTTCGCCTGTGACGCAACCAATGCGCGGCATGTCACGTTGCTGTTCGACCGGGTGGCTCGGGAACTCGGCGAGCCGGAACTCGTCGTGTACAATGCCAGTGCACGAGCACGCGGTGCCCTGGTGGATCTGGATCCGGGTGACGTCGAGCGAAGCATCGCGGTGTCGGCGTTCGGCGGGTTTCTGGTGAGTCAGGCGGCGGCGCGCCGCATGCTGCCGCGTACCCGAGGCGTGATCCTCTTGACCGGCGCGTCTGCCAGCGTAAAGGGCTACGCCCAGTCCGCAGCCTTCGCGATGGGGAAGTTTGCGCTCCGCGGGCTCGCACAGAGCATGGCGCGCGAGCTATCCCCGCTCGGCATTCACATTGCGCACGTCGTTATCGACGGGGCCATACGACCACCGGGCCACCCGGCTGATCCGGCGCGTGCCGACAGCATGCTCGAGCCTGATGCGATCGCGGAGACCTACCTGCAGCTCGCCCGCCAGCCGCGAAGCGCCTGGTCGTGGGAGATCGAGCTCAGGCCCTGGGTCGAGCGTTTTTAGGGTTACTCGAGGAGTCGTTCCGATGATTGAGCTGTACTACTGGCCGACGCCCAACGGTCACAAAATCACGATGTTTCTCGAGGAGGCGGCGCTTGCCTACCGGATCGTGCCGGTCGATATCGCCAAGGGCGAGCAGTTCAAGCCGGAGTTTCTGGCCTTCAGTCCCAACAACAGGATGCCGGCCATCATCGATTTTGCACCCACCGACGGCGGCGCCCCCGTGCCGGTGTTCGAATCGGGTGCGATCCTCGTTTATCTCGCCGAGAAATCCGGCCGCCTGCTGCCGCGGGAGGTCCGGGGGCGCAAGGCGGCCCTCGAGTGGCTCTTCTGGCAGGTCGGGGGCCTGGGCCCGATGGCCGGACAGAACCACCATTTCAGCCACTACGCGCCGGAGAAGATACCGTATGCGATTGAGCGCTATGTCAAGGAAACCAATCGGCTCTACGGCGTCATGGATCGGCGGCTCGCTGTGCAGCCCTACCTGGCCGGTGCCGAGTATTCGATTGCCGATATCGCGGCCTATCCGTGGATCGTCCCCTGGCAACGCCAGTCACAGGATCTCTCGGAGTTCCCGACCCTCAAAGGCTGGTTCGAAGGAATTGCCGCGCGACCTGCAACACGGCGCGCGTATGCGCGCGCCGAGGAGTTCCGGGACACGCCGGTGGTGACGGAAGAGAGCCGCAAAATATTGTTCGGACAGACCGCGCGAATCGCGCGCTAGGTCCGGCAAAAGCCGCCTTGGCGCCGCCGCAGCGCGGCATACGCCGATGACGAGTCGTTGCCGGCCGCAGCGCCGACCGGCGCGGCGGTTGCACCCGGGCCGCAGTTAGAGATACCGAAACAGCTTCTTGCCGGCACGCTATGCTTTGGTCCTCGCAACATCCACCCGGGCTCGCCATGCACCGTGTTGAATCCGACTCCTCATCCGGTTGCGCCGCGCCTTCGGTGCAGCGCTCTATCATTGCCACGGCATGGCCGAGGCCTGCGGCACCGCCGCCGCAGCCTTGGCACCGACTGGGCATCTGGGCGCTGCTGGTACTGGCGGCGGGCTGCGGGCACAAGGCTCCGACGACCTCACAGCCCGTGCAGGTGTCAACCCTGACCATGCGCGCGCGACCAACCGCTTTTACCCAGGAATATCCTGCCCAGCTGGAAGCTTCCAACACCGTCGAGATCCGGCCGCAGGTCTCGGGCATCCTGCTGCGCCAGGTCGCCGTCGAGGGCACGGCTGTGCATCGCGGCGAGACCCTGTTTGAGATCGACCCCCAGCCCTATATCGCAGCACTCGCGCAGGCACAGGCCGGACTCCTGCAGGCGCAGGCCGCCCAGGCCCAGGCGGTACGCGACCTGGCTCGCGCCCGACCACTGGTGGCAATCGATGCCGTGAGCCAGAAGGAACTCGATGCGACCATCGCCGCTAACGACTCGGCCGCAGGGCAGGTCAAGGCCGGCGAGGCGGCGGTGAAGACCGCCCAGCTCAATCTCGGCTATACCAAGATCGGCTCGCCGATTGACGGCACGATGAGCCGGGCGCTGATTCGTCTCGGTGGCGTGGTCACCGCATACTCGACGCTGCTGACCACCGTCTACCAGACCGATCCGATGTGGGCGAACTTCAGCGTCGGCGAGCAGCGCATGCTGCAGGTACAACGCGAACTCGGGCGGCCCCTCGACCAGCACAACCCCAGTCAGCGCCAGTTCCGCCTGCTGCTCGCCGACGGCAGCGAGTACACCCTGCCGGCGCAGATGAACTTCGTCGATGCCGCAGTCGACCTCAGGACCGACACACTGGCATTGCGCCTGACGGTGCCGAATCCGACTCAGCTGCTGAAGGCGGGTCAGTATGTCCGTGTGATCGTTGCGACCCGCGAGCAACCCAATGCCCTGCTCATCCCGCAGCGCGCGGTGCAGGTGCTGCAGGATAAGAATTTCGTCTGGGTGGTGGACGCCGCCGGCAAGGCCGAGGAGCGCGACGTGCGCATGGGCCAGCAGCAGGGCAGCGATTGGGTGGTCGAGCAGGGGCTCGCGCCGGGCGACATCGTCGTTGTGGACGGCACGCAGAAGCTCAAGGCCGGCACGCCCGTTCAGGTGCAACCGCTGCCCACGACCGATACCGAAGCGCACACCTCGTGAGCAATTTCTTCATCGACCGCCCGATCTTCGCGACCGTGCTCGCGATCGTCATTACGCTCGCGGGCACCGTCGCCTTTTTGCTGTTGCCCGTGTCGCGCTTCCCCCAAATCACGCCGCCCTCGGTGGTGGTCGCCGCGACCTTCCCCGGCGCTGACGCCAACACCATCGAGCAGTCCGTCGCCGCGCCGATCGAGACACAAGTGAACGGCGTGCCGAACATGATCTACATGGACTCGCGCAGCTCGAACGATGGTTCCTACACGCTCAACGTCACCTTTGAGGTTGGTAGCGCCCAGGACATTGCGGCTGTGGACGTGCAGAACCAGGTGGGCATCGCCCAGCGGCAGCTGCCGCCCGACGTGCTGCGCCAGGGCGTGTCCATCACCAAGCGCCAGCCGCAGCCGCTCATATTCATCGCCATCAAGTCGTCCGACCCGCGCTACGACTACCTGTTTCTGAGCAACTTCGCCACGCTGCAGGTGTACGACTCACTGGCCCGCGTCCCTGGCGTCGGCCAAGTGCTTCAGTACGGCGCGCGCGACTACGGCATGCGTATCTGGCTCGACCCGGGAAAGATGTCGCGCCTCGGCATCACGACCCAGGACATCGCCAACGTCATCGGCGAGCAGAACGTGGTCGCACCGGCCGGCATCGTCGGCGCCGAGCCAGCCCCGCCGGGCCAGCAGATGACCTATACGGTCACGGTGCACGGCCGGCTGCGCAGCGTGCAGGAATTCGAGGATGTGATCCTGAAGTCGGGTTCCAACGGCTCGATCGTCCGCCTGCGCGACGTCGCGCGCATTGAACTGGCCGCTACCGACTACACGCGCTCGAGTCGCCTGAATGGGCAGCCGGTCGCGCTGCTGGGCGTCTATCAGCTGCCGGACGCGAACGCGCTTGAAGTGAGCGAGCGCGTGCGCGCCACCCTCGAGGATCTGTCGGCGCGCTTTCCGGCCGGCATCCACTACGAGATTCCGCTCGACACCTCGGACTTCGTCCGCGAATCGATCAAGGAAGTCGAGATCACCTTGTTCATCGCTGCGGCGCTGGTGCTGCTGGTCGTGTTCCTGTTCCTGGAGAGTTGGCGCGCGACCCTGATCCCGATGCTTGCGGTTCCGGTGTCGCTGCTCGGGACCTTCACCATGTTTGTCGCTCTCGGCTTCTCGATCAACACCCTGACCCTATTCGCGCTCGTGCTCGCGATCGGTCTCGTGGTCGACGACGCCATCGTGGTGGTCGAGGCGGTGACCGAAAAGATGGAGGAGAAAGGCCTCGATCCGCGGGCCGCCACCCGGGCGGCGATGGCCGACGTCACGAGTCCCGTGATCGCCATCGCGCTCGTGCTCACGGCCGTGTTCGTGCCGGTGGCCTTCCTCGGCGGACTGACCGGCCAGTTTTACAAGCAGTTCGCGCTGACCCTGTCGGTATCGGTGCTGATTTCGGCGCTCGTTGCGCTCACCTTCACCCCGGCGCTGTGCGCACTGCTGCTCAAACCGCGCTCCGAGACCGAACCGGCAGGGTTGCTCGGGCGAGGATTTGCCGTCTTCAACACCGTCTTCGGCCGTGCCACCAGGACGTACACGGGAACGGTGCGCCGTGCCATCCGCCGTTCGGCGATCGCGCTCGGGGTGTTCGCCGCCATCGTCGCCGCGCTCGGGTATCTGATGTGGGCGCGCCCATCAGGCTTCCTGCCCGAGGACGACCAGGGCTACCTGCTCATGGTTGCGCAGTTGCCCCCGGGCGCATCGCTGCAGCGCACCGAGAAAGTGCTCGAGGACATCCGTGGCATTGTGCTGAAGCAACCCGAAGTGGCAAACATGCTCGCCATCACCGGCCTCAACCTGCTCGCCCAGGTCAATACGCCCTATACGGGTTCCGGCTTCATTCCTTTCAAGCCCTGGTCGCAGCGACCGGGTCGGGGAAGTTCGGTGCAGGCGGTGATGGATCGGCTCTACAAGCTGCTCGGGTCGATCAAGGAAGCCAATGTCATCCTCGTCGCGCCGCCCGCGATTCCCGGCATCGGCCAGGCCGGTGGCTTCGAGTTCGTGCTCGCCGACACCTCCGGCGGCAGTCTCGAGGCGTTCAACACCGCGATCCAGAATTTCCTCACGCAGGCCAATAAGCGCAAGGAGCTCAGCCGCGTCTCCTCGCAGTTCAACAATCACGTGCCGGAGATCGAATACGTCATCGATCGCGACCGGGCGCGCGAACTCGGCATCCCGATTTCCGACATCTTCGGCGCCCTGCAGACCTTCCTCGGTGGCAACTACATCAACGACTTCAACCTGTTCGGGCGCACGTTTCGCGTGACTGCGGAGGCGGAAGCCTCGGCGCGCACGCTGCCCGACGCGGTCAATACGCTCTACGTGCGCACTCAGGCCGGCGACATGGTGCCGCTGTCCTCGCTGGTGGCGATCAAGCCGACGCGCGGACCGGCCTACATCGAGCGCTACAACGACTTCAGGGCCGTGACCATCAACGGCGCGCCGGCGGCCGGCTACAGCCAGGGCGATGCAATCGTCGCCATGGAAGATATCGCCAAAGCCCTACCCGGGAACCTGACCTATTACTGGACCGGCTCGGTGTTCCAGCAAAAGCGCGCCGGCAGCCAGGCGCCATACATCTTTGCGATGGCGCTGGTGTTCGTGTTCCTGGTACTCGCCGCGCAGTACGAGAGCTGGATTGTGCCGTTCGCGGTCATTCTGTGCATCCCGTTCGCCATGTTCGGCGCCTTTCTGGGCTTGTCGATGCGCGGCATGGCCAACGACATCTACGCCCAGGTCGGACTCGTCATGCTGATTGGACTCGCAGCGAAGAACGCCATTCTGATCGTCGAGTTCGCGCGCCTGTCGCATCAGCGCGGAATGTCCCTGGTCGAGGCGGCGATCGAGGGTGCGCGGCTCAGACTGCGGCCGATCCTCATGACATCGTTCGCGTTCATCCTGGGGGCCGTTCCGCTCGCCATAGCGAGCGGTGCCGGCGCGACGTCGCGCCAGGTGCTCGGAACGACGGTGGTATTCGGCATGACGGCCGCGACACTCATCGGGATTTTCATCGTGCCGGTGTTCTATGTGACCCTGCAGGGACTGGGGAATCGCTACTCGACGCCGCAGGCGCAGGCGCAAACGCCGACGCTGCCCGCCGCAGGCGCGGGGCCAGAGCGATGAAACATCTCGCGCTCGCCCTCACGCTGCTGTCGGCCGGCTGCGCGCTTGGACCGGACTACCATCGGCCCGCGGTCGACGTGCCGGCACAATACCGCGACGCGGACTCCGCGGCGGCGGCCAACGCCGCGGATGCTGCAAGCGCGTCGCTCGGCGACAATGACTGGCGGGAAATTTACACCGACCCGAACCTGCAGGCCCTGATTGCCAGCGCGACCCAGAACAATTACGACGTCAAGACGGCGGTGGCGCGCATCGACGAAGCGCGGGCCCAACTCGGCTCGACGCGCCTCAACTTTCTGCCGCAGGTATCGGCCGAGGCGGGTGTCGACCGGGCCAAAACCTCCGACTACGCCCTCGTGCCCGGCGCATCGCGCATCAACAGCGAGGATCAGGTACAGATCCAGGCCTCCTACCAGCTCGATCTGTGGGGTCAGCTCAGGCGCATGAACGAGGCGGCGCGCGCCAACCTGCTGGCTTCGCAATTCGCTCAGCGCGCCGTCAGAGTCACGCTGGTAGCAACACTCGCCGCCGCCTACTTCGACCTGATTTCGCTCGACAGCCAGCTTGAGATCACCCGGCGTACCGTGGGCACGCGCGAAAAGTTCGTCGAACTCACGCGCGCGCAGCATGACGGGGGTTATGTTACCGGCCTCGATGTCGCCACGGCCGAGTCGCAGCTCGCCGCCGCCCGCGCCAATGTCCCGGACCTCGAGCGCCAGATCGCACTGACCGAAGACCAGATCAGCATTCTCGTGGGCGCCAATCCGGGCCCTGTGATCCGCGCGCACTACGGCGAGGCGGTGCCCGAAGCTCCGCCGCGCCCGCCGCCGGGCCTGCCGGCGCGGCTGCTCGAGCGCCGGCCGGATGTATCGCAGGCCGAACAGACGCTGGTGGCCGCCAATGCGCAGGTCGGCGTAGCCAAGGCGGCGCTCTTTCCGAACATCACCCTGACCGGATACGACGGCTCGCTATCGATACCGCTCGACCATCTGTTCACCGCGCCGGCGGCCGAATGGAGTGCCGGCGTATCCCTCGTACAACCGCTCCTGAGCGTGCAGTCGAATCTCTATCAGCTTGACCTTGCCAACGCGCGCAAACGCGAAGCCCTCTACCAGTACCAGAAGACGGTGCAGAGCGCCTTCCAGGACGTCGCTGACGCGCTGGTCGCCTACCGGAAGTATGGAGAGTTTCAACGTGAAGAGGCCAATCAGGTCGAGGCCCTGCGGCGCGCGCGCGCGATTGCCCTGGCGCGCTATAAGATCGGTTACGCGTCCTATTTCGACGTGATCAACGCTGATCGCGATTTGTTCACGGCCGAGCTGCAGCTGGCCCAGGCCTACAGCAACAACCTCAACGCCCTGGTTCACCTGTACTCGGCGCTGGGCGGCGGCTGGCAGGAGCGGACCGTGGGTGTGGCGCCGTAGCCGGCGCCAGTTACGCCTTGAGCCGCGCACTAGGCGCATCCGGGTAGCGGGGTCGCGATGTAAAGACCGCCCGTAAGTCCGTGCCGATGCGCCCTGATGGGCCCGTCTCGCGCTCGCTTTCATCTCACTTTGCAGTGGCTTGCGCGAAACATCGCTGAGGCCGCTCCCGAGAACATCAACGCATTCGCAAAAATGACCGGCGATGCGCCGATCAGCGCCCACGAAGCGGTGACGGACGAAGGCAAAAGTACGAGCCGACAAACACGGCACCAATCTGTCCCGTTCGCCAGTCGAGGAGTTGATCCAGAATCGATGCCATGCTGTAGGTTGACAGCGATCCCCGTCGTCGAAGCGGCCGCCGGTACGGGAGCCCGTCCCGCGCCCAATCGGTCAACGGCCGCCGAGCGTCGGAATCGCAGCCGTGTTCAGTCTTTGCACGTTGCTCAAGCGGCCGATTGCTTCTCACGCTCCGCCAATAGCACGATGGAATGCAGCTGCGCGTCTTCAACCGGCACGGCACGCGCCTCGGGAAATGCCTGCTGCGCTAGTCGGCTCAGCACCTGACCCGGCGGCGGTTCGATGAACAACCGCACGTCCAACTCGTAGAGCACGCTCACTGAGTCGTACCAGCGCACGGTGTTGGCGACGTTGTAAATCAAATCCTCGCGCACGCCTGCGGCATCGCGCACGACGCGCGCGCGACGATTGCTGACGTAAGGCAGTGTCGGCGCATGCAACTCGATCGGACGCATGGCCACCGCGAGCCGCTGCGCCACCGAAGCGAGCAGCGGGCAATGCGATGGTACGCTGACAAGCAGACGCCGCGCGTGTCGCGCTCCCGCCTGGCGCGCAGCCTCGATTGCCGCATCTAGAGCCGCGACGGCGCCGGACACGATGATTACCGTCGGCGCATTGACGTTGGCAATGTAGATCTGCGCCCCGGCGCCGCCGATTTGCGCGACGATGCCCGCGATCTCGCGCTCGTCCAGGCCGACGAAAGCAGCCATACCGTAACCTTGCGGGTATGCTCGTTGCATGCACTCGGCGCGAAGCTTCACAAGCGGCAGCGCGTCGCCAAAGGCGAGCGCACCGCAAGCCACCGCGGCGCCGAATGCGCCCACTGAAAGACCTGCCACCGCGTCTACCTGCACCCCCTCGTGCGCCAGGGCTCGCACCACGGCGATGCCGGCGATCATCGCGCTGAGCTGCACGGCGACGGTGGAGGTCAGCGCCGCGCTCGTGTCCAACTCCATGACGTCCAGGCCGAGCACCGTCTCGGCCTCCTCGAGGGTAGCGTTGACGGCACGATGTTCGGGCAGACGGTGCAGGAAGCCGGGAGTCTGCGCGCCCTGGCCGGGAAACAGGTAAGCAATGTTCATGCGCTGCTCGCCACCAACCCGTCTGCGCTCCAGGGATCGCGTACCAGCCGCGGCCCCTGAGGGCAGCGCAACAGCAGCATGCCGCCGGCCATGGCGTACTCAGACAGCGCCACAGCGCCGTGCGGCATTTCCAGCAACAGGTCGATGCGCACCGGCAGCTTCGACAGATCCGCGTGTAGCCTGCACGCATCATCGCGCGCGATCGGCCGATCCGCCTGCAGCACCAGATCGAGATCGCTATCCGGCGTAGTACAGGGCAACGCAGTGGCCAGCTCGAAGCCGACACTGCCACACGGACCCCAGCGGCCGGCGTGACCATGTGCAGCAAGAATCGCCGCTACTTCCTCGAGCACGACGAAGGGCGGATTCGCGTCGCTACCCCGATGCTGTCGCCAGGCCCGCCGTACCGAGAGCAGCTGCGGCGTGACGCAATCTTCCACCGCGCAATCCGGCAACCAGGCGGCGCAGCGCTGGGCACGCAGCGAACCGCGCACGCCGACGGGCCACACACCGGGCCGCTGCTCGGAGCGGCGCACCACGACCCAGGGTGCACGCTGCAATTGCGCCCGGACCCAAACCGGCCTGCGCCCCTCCCACTCCAACGCATCGAAGTCCGACACCCGCAGCAGCGCATGCACCGCGGGCGGCCGATCACACAGCATCCCACTGCTCCGCGAGACGACGGCGCACTTCGATCGACGCGGCGCGCATGACACGGGCGGCCGGGGAAGCCAACCGGCTCCCCAGGTCAGGTCTGCCGGCGCGGGCATCGGCGATGGCGGCAAGCAGATGCATACGCACGCGCTCGACATCCGCCGGCCCCGGCGCATCGGCATTCACACCCCCAATCAGCTTGTGCAGCATGCCGAGCCTGGCGTAAGAGTGGATATCGTAGGCCATCGGGGCGATCTTCTCGCCCAGCTCCTCCAATTCCGCGACGCAACGTTGGGTGACGCGCGCGGCCGCGTGCTTGCCCATGGCGTGCACCATCGTTTCCGGGCTATCCAGTGCCAGGATCCTGTTGGCCTGGTAGCCGTGGGCCAGGAAAGCACCCGACATGGCGCTGCCGACCAGCAGCGCGATTACCGGGTGGCCGGCCAGGCGCGCTGACGCATAGGCGTCCGCCGCCGCCGCGCAGGCCAGGTGCACGCCGAGCTGCTCCTCGCGCATGCCGTACGCCTGGCTCGGAACGTCGACGACGGCAACGATCGGATGGCGTGTACCGTCCCGACCGGCGGCGACGGCGCGCCGCACCTGCACAGCCAGGGCCCAGGCTTCATCGAGCCCGACCTCCCCCTGGCGCGCGCGCGCGAAGCGGTTGTTCGCGTCGGGCACCACGGCGACGAAGCGCGCCTGCTCGCCGCCGAGCGCGACATCGGCCACGAGCACGCTGCGTGCGGCACACGCGAGCGCACCAGTACCGCCCGTCAATGCTTCGAACCAGATCCGTCCATGTTGCGACTGCCGCCGTTCCGCACTCAAGTCGGTGCGCCGTCGCTCCAGAGACGACGCGGCATTGCCATGCGACGCCGGCTGCGGATCGATGGCTGCCAGGCGCTCGACGAAGAGCTCGACTTGCGCGCTGTGCTCGACCCGTGGCATTCCCCGCCCAAAGGCGTCGCGCACCGCAGTGGCGATGGTCACGGCGTCGTCCTCCAATAGATCGTCGGCCAAACCCACGGCATGGCGCTGTTCACCGCCCATCAGACTCCAGACCAGCGCATGGTCCGACGCATCAAGTTCCGCAACGCCTGCTTCCTGCTCGATCACCTCCGGCCCGTTCAAGCCGAGCCGCGCCTGGCGCGTCACGATGAGCCGGCTGCACAATGCCGCCGCCATCGACATGCCGCCGAAGCAGCCGACCGTGCCGGCGACGACGCCGACCACCGGCACATATCGACGCAGGGCGACGATCGCCGCGTGGATCTCGGCGATGACGGCAAGACCGAGGTTGGCCTCCTGCAAGCGCACGCCGCCGGTTTCCAGCAATAGCAGCGGCCACACCGGCCGGCCCTGCTCGCAATCCCTCAGCGCCAGTTCCAGCGCGCCGGCGATCTTGCTGCCGGATACCTCGCCGATGCTACCCCCCTGGTAGGCGCCTTCGATCGCGGCCACCAGCGCCTCGTGGCCATCGAGCGTGCCGCGCGCTACCACCACGCCGTCGTCGGCCTGCGCCACGATGCCCTGCAAGGGCAGCCAGGGAGATTTGATGCGATCGAACGGGCCGAGCAGTTCGCGGAAAGTGTCCGTATCGAGAATCGCCCGCGCGCGCTCGCGCGCAGTCATTTCGATGAAGCTCGATCGGGCCAGAAAGCGACGATAGTCGCGGGGAGCCGCGGCGTTCATGCCCGCAGTGCCTCCGCCGCTTGCTCCAGGCGCAGCAGTACGGTGCCGGGGGTGGCGCCAAAATCGTTGATCTCGATCGAGGCCGCCCCCTCGAAGCGCTCGAAGAAGCGGTCCAGTACACTGTTCCACACCACCCCGAAGCCGTCCACGCTGGTGTTGATCAGCACGTGTGCGCGCCGGTCCGGCGAGGGCTCCAGCAGCACTTCGAGATCACCGGAAGCAACGACGCCGACATGCACACGGCGCGGCACGGCACGACGAGCGGGATAATCGAGTTCGATCTTTTCCATGCGGATCACCTCGGGGAGGATGGCGGCTGCCGCGTGGCGCCGCAAGATTGCGCGCGATCGAGAAACAGGCACGCCGCCAGCAGATCGGCGCAGCCGCCCGGCGACGCATGCAGGGCCAGCAGTTGCGCATCCAGGCGCAGCAGCGCGCGCCGGCCGTCAGCGCTGGCGCTGCCGCCTGCCGCGAGCACGGCCCCGGCACCCGACTGGGCGGTGCGCAGTGCAGGCAGACCGCCCCTATGCAGCACGCACGTATCGTCAAGACTGCTCATGATCGCCATCAGGGCATCCAGCTGCGCGCAGCGCTCATCGGCGCCGCGCGCACGCGCTGACCATAGCGTGGGCAGCCCGATGTTCACCACATGCGGGAAGCCGGCACGGGCTTGGCCGCGCGCTCCCGGCACGCCATACAGCCCGCATACCCGCATACCGTTCGAAGGCGATGGAGGCGCAAAGCGATCCTCATGACGCGCGATGCGCCCTGCCAGGCCGGCGACCTCGCGCGCCGTGGCGTCACTGCCGCCGATAGCGCGCGCGGCCAGCAACAGGCCGACGACCCAGATGGCGCCACGATGCGCGTTGCTGCCACCGGTGGCGGCGAGCATATCGCGTTCGCCGGCGCGCCCTATCCACGCCAGCTGCTCGCGCAGTGCCCGATCGGGCTCGCGGCCGGCCGCCGCGGTCGCCATCGCCAGAAATGCGCCATGCAGCGAGCGGGCGGAACGCAGCAGGCGGTCGAGGTCGAGATCGCGATGCGCACCTGGACCACGCTGATCCACCAGCGCCGGCTTGGGTGTCAGCATTGCTTCCTCGACCAGCGCCCCGACCGCGACCTCGGCCAGTTGCAGGGCGCGGCACCGCGGATGCGGCCGCCAGCGCGTCGGTGGCCGCACACTCGGCGCGCGCGACACGGAACAGATCGCGATCATGAGTAGG
>Ga0302326_10001145_pt1 | contig 68747 bp, 59 predicted proteins | sample Palsa_T0_3_FD_202264 | JGI IMG/M metagenome (GOLD analysis project Ga0302326, IMG submission 202264) | Peat permafrost microbial communities from Stordalen Mire near Abisko, Sweden - Palsa_T0_3 | ecosystem: Environmental > Terrestrial > Soil > Palsa > Peat permafrost | place: Sweden: Abisko... | reverse complement strand
GTTTTGTGGAACTGGCGACTGCAGAGTCCATACCCAATCGACGAGGACTGGGTATTCGCCAGCCCCCACAGCAAAGGCAAATTGCCGTACTGGCCAGGGTCGCTCTACAAGGCGCACTTGGAACCGGCGGCCAAGGAAATAGGAATCGTAGGCCATTTCGGTTGGCACACGTTCCGCCACACGTACGCGACACTCCTCAAAGGGAACGGCGAAGACGTGAAGGTTGTGCAAGAGCTAATGCGGCATGCAAACATCTCGGTCACTCTGAACATTTACGCGCAAGCGATCACCCAAACCAAGCGAGATGCGCAGAGTCGAGTTGTGAGCTTGTTGCTCGACAAAAACGAAGAAAAACCAAGCACCGAGGCTTATCGGACGTTAACGGACGTACAAAATTCTTGAGGGGATCTGCAAGTGGTTGATAAGGTTGGCGTCCCCGACGGGATTTGAACCCGTGTTACCGCCGTGAAAGGGCGATGTCCTAGGCCAGGCTAGACGACGGGGACGATTCTCAGGCTGGAGGCCGGGCGAAGTTTTGATGTTAGCAGCCGCCGTAACTTACTGTCAAAAATCGCTCCCCAACCAGCAGCGCGTCAACATGTTCAATCACGAATCTACCAAGCCAAGCTCCTGCCCAGCACCGTCGGCGAGGCGGAATGGTTGTGCTTTGATTCTTTGGCCGATCGCTTCGAACTCTAACGCGGATGCTGTGTGCGCATTTACAATTGTTAGGTGAGGCAGCGCGGTTCCTCTATACTATGGCAGACCCCTTATTCCTGAGCCTGTGGTTTCCCGATTTCTCCGGGCCGGCGATGTTGCCGCACATGTTCGCCGTCCTACAGCAGTTCCCTTTCTCGGAGCAGCGTCCCGGCATTACTTACGGAGCGGTGCAACCCGTCTCATGGAATGAAGCCAGCGTACTGGAACGTCGCTTCTCGCCCGGAATCACGCCGGAAGAAGCCGTCGTGGTCGCCGCCGACCTGATTCACGACGACTACGCTTACGTCTTCGACGCCTATTGGGATCTATGGACGCCCGACGAGAACGGCCATTGGCTGCTCATCCCCAGCCTGGTCAAGTTCATCGTGCAAGGCGAAGAATTCGACGACGGGACGTATCAAGAGACTGGCCACATCGAAATCGATTTCGGCCTCGACTCGCTCTTCGTTCAAGAAAATATCGAACTCACCGAAGAGACTCAAGTCAAGATTCGCGACAACGTTGCCAAGTTGGTGGAGTTTACTCGGAAGGCAGAAATGAACACGCGCGCCACCTCCCGCCGCCTGTGGTCGGAATCCGAAGAAAGCCTTCCGCAGAAATTGATCGCGCGCTTACAGAAAGTGCAGTAAACCACAGAGGACACTGAGGACACAGAGCAAATCTAGGACCCTGTGTCCTCCGTGGTGAACGATTTTATTTCGTTCTTCCCCCCTCAACCTTCAGCGTCTCAGTCGCAGCCGCCTGCGCCGCCGCCAGCCGCGCAGTCAGCACACGGAACGGTGAGCACGAAACATAATTCAATCCAGTGCGATAGCAGAATTCCACTGACGATGGCTCGCCGCCATGCTCTCCGCAGATTCCGACTTTCAGCGTGGGCCGCGTCTTCCGTCCGCGTTCGGTCGCCATCTTAACGAGTTGTCCCACGCCCTCCTGATCGAGCGCCGCAAACGGATCTTGCTTCAGAATGCCTTCGGCGAGATACGTTGGCAGCACCTTGTTCACGTCGTCGCGTGAGAAGCCGAACGTGGTCTGGGTCAGATCGTTGGTGCCGAAGGAGAAGAACTCCGCCTCTTTGGCAATCTCATCGGCCACCAGCGCTGCGCGCGGCAGCTCGATCATCGTGCCGACCAGATATTCGATCTTCATTCCCTTTTCTTTGAACACTTCCTCAGCCACGCGACGCACGATCGCGCCCTGGTTTGCCATTTCCTTCACCATGGCCACCAGCGGAATCATGACCTCGGGGAGCACCTTGATTCCCTTCTTGGTGCAATCGACCGCCGCCTCGAAAATGGCGCGAGCCTGCATCTCGGTGATTTCAGGATATGTGATTCCCAGCCGGCAGCCACGATGCCCGAGCATGGGATTGAACTCGTGCAACTGTTCCACGCGAGCCAGCAGCGTGGGCAACAGCTTCTTCAGATCGTTGACGCCTTTCGCGCCGTAGTCTTTGTATCTCGCCACCAGCGCTTTCTTCTCTTTCACGCCGGCACGCGAGAGCGTGGCAATCTCGACCATCAAGTCTTCACGGCGCGGCAGGAACTCGTGCAGCGGCGGATCCAGAGTGCGAATCGTCACCGGCAAGCCGTCCATCGCCTTGAATACGCCCGCAAAGTCTTTGCGCTGCAGTGGCAGCAGTTTCTTAAGCGCGGCGCGGCGGTCCTTCTCGTTGTCCGCCAAAATCATGGCGCGCATGTGCCGAATCTTGTCTTCGCCAAAGAACATATGCTCGGTCCGGCACAGTCCAATTCCTTCCGCTCCGAACGCCCGCGCCTGAATTGCGTCGCGGGGAATGTCTGCGTTGGCGCGGACTTTCATCTTGCGATGCGGATCGGCCCAGTTCATAAATTTCTGCAGCTCCGGATCATCCGGCGAAGGATCAAGAGTACCCAGCTTGCCCTTGATCACGCGCCCAGTCGTGCCGTCGAGCGAGATCCAGTCTCCTTCTTTGAACGTCTGGCCCTTCACCCGCATCTCGCGCGCCTTTTCGTTCACGTCGATGTCGCCTGCGCCGGCCACGCAGCACTTGCCCATGCCGCGGGTCACAACGGCAGCGTGGCTGGTCATGCCGCCGCGCGAAGTTAAGATTCCTTTCGCCACTTCCATGCCGTGAATGTCTTCTGGTGTGGTCTCGGCGCGCACCAGAATCACAGGCTTCTTCGCGGCATCGTGCCCCGCCATCTTCACCGCTTCGTCCGCGGTGAACACAATCTGTCCGACGGCGGCGCCGGGCGAAGCCGGCAATCCGGTTGCGAGCACTTCCACTTTCGTGCTCTTCTCATCGAGGCGCGGCACCAGGAAGTCATACAGCTGATTTGGCTCAACCCGGAAAATCGCCTCGTCCTTGGTGATCAGCCCCTCGTCCACCATCTGGATCGCAATGCGCACTGCTGCCAGGCCGGTGCGCTTACCGACGCGCGTCTGCAGCATATAGAGCTTGCCATCCTGAATGGTGAACTCGAAATCCTGGATGTCTCTGTAGTGCTTTTCCAGACGCGTCGTGATTTCGCGCAGTTGGTCGTAGACATTCGGCATTACCTTCTGCAGTTCGAGAATCGGCACCGGCGTTCGCACGCCGGAAACCACGTCCTCTCCCTGCGCGTTCATCAGAAACTCGCCGTAAAATTCTTTCGTGCCAATCGCGGGGTTGCGCGTAAATCCCACACCCGTTCCGCTGGTATCGCCGAGATTGCCGTAGACCATGGCCTGCACGTTGACTGCGGTGCCGAGCATGTCGTCGATATTGTTGATGCGCCGATAAACTTTGGCTCGTTCATTCTGCCATGAGCGGAAAACGGCATCGCGCGCCATCACCAGCTGTTCGCGCGGATCCTGGGGAAAGTCGCGCTTGGCGTGCTTCTTGACGACTTTCTTATATTCGACAATCACTTCCTGCAGCGCCTTGGCGTCAAGGTCGGTGTCGAGTTTGGTTTTCTTCTGCTTCTTCTTGGCGTCAAACACTTCCTCGAACGCGGATTTTTCGATGTCGAGCACGACATTGCCGAACATCTGAATCAGCCGCCGGTACGAATCAGCCGCGAAGCGCGGATTGTTGCTTCGTTTCGCCAGCGCTTCCACGCTCTTGTCGTTCAGCCCGAGGTTGAGAATCGTATCCATCATGCCCGGCATGGAGAACTTCGATCCCGAGCGCACGCTCACCAGCAGCGGGTTTTCGCCCGTGCCAAGCTTCTGCCCCTGCAGCGCTTCGAGTTTCGCCAGCGCCTCGTCCATCTGCCGGTCAACGTCTTTCGACACCGCGCCCCGCATGTACTCGCGGCAGGCTTCGGTCTGAATAGTGAATCCCGGAGGCACGGGGAGCCCGGCATTCGTCATCTCGGCCAGCCCGGCGCCTTTGCCGCCGAGCACGTCCTTCATCTTGCCGTTGCCGTCGGCCTTGCCGCCGCCGAAAGAGTAAACATACTTGGTTGCGGATTTCTTGCCGACCTGCGCTTCCACTTCAGGGAGAGTAATCGTCGCCATAGATGAGTCCTTTGTTTGTATAGATTCAGATCCAGCCCCGGAGGGGCGTCGCGATAATAGCCCACCGCTTCAGCGGTAGGTACAGCCGCAAAATCCAGAAGAAGTCCCGGGGGACGACATCAACTCAAGCCTTCCCTTCGGTTACGATCTCCGAAAAATCCGCGATCGTGGAAAACTCCTTCAACAACGTCCGCAGCAGCGCCAACCGGTTCGCGCGCACTTTGCCGTCCTCGACCATGATCATCACCTTGTCGAAGAACGCATCCACCGGCCCACGCGCGGTGGAGAGCAGCATGAGGGCGTCGCCGTATTGTTTTTCCTTTCGCAGCGCCTCAACCTTCGGTCCGTTCACCTCGACGTAGGCAGCCAAACTCTTCTCTTCTGGTGCGGTGTCAGGCAAGGATTCGAACGTCGCCGCCACCGGAATTCCCTTCTCGCCCGCCTGCTTCAGAATATTCCGCATGCGCTTGCAAGCCGCGCCAATCGCCTGGAACTCCGGCAGGTGCAGAACCTGCTTCACCGCTTCGGCCCGGTGCACCGCATCGACAACGTCGTCCGCATCCGCCGCAAGAACCGCCTTCACCACATCGTTGGCATACCCGAGCACATCTTTCAGATAAAACTCCAGACGCTCGCGGAAGAACGTCGACACCGAATCTGCATACTTCGCATCCGCAACGAATTTCTTTTCCGCGTCCGACCGCTGATATCCCGCGCGCGCATCGCGCATCAGATCGCCCAACCGCAGCGGCAACTTCTTTTCCGCAATTACTTTCACAATTGCATTAGCCTGCCGCCGCAGCGCAAAGGGATCCTTCGACCCGCTGGGCACCAAGCCCAACGCAAACATTCCGGCGATCGTGTCGGCCTTATCGCCGATCGAAAGCACCGCACCCTCCGTCGACCGCGGCACATCGTCGTCCGTTGACTCGGGCTTGTAGTGATCGTAAATCGCATCCGCAATGGCAAAGCGCGTGGCCTCAGGCAGACCTTCATCCAATTCTTGCGCCCGCGCGTAAAGGCCTCCTACAATTCCCTGCAGTTCGGTAAATTCCTTCACCAATTCGGTAGTCAGATCGGTCTTCGCCAGGCAGACCGCCTTGTGAATCACGCCGGGCCGCACCGCGATATCGGATTGTTTGAGGATCTCGCTTAGCCAGCTACACAGCCGTTGCACCCGCTGGGTTTTTTCGAAGTAACTGCCCAAGTCCTTTTGGAAGGTCACATGCTTCAGCAATTCCAGCCGCTCCAGCAGAGACCGCTTCTGATCCGTCTGCCAAAAGAAACGCGCATCGTTGAAGCGCGCCCGCAACACGCGCTCGTTGCCGTGACGAATCAGCCCCTGCGGATCGCCATCAGTATTCAGCACCGCCAGAAAATGCGGAGCCAGTTTTCCGTCGGCATCTTCCACCGCAAAATACTTCTGGTGATCGCGCATCACGGTGACCAGCACTTCCTCGGGCAGGGCCAGAAACTGCGGATCGAAACTGCCCAGAACCGCCGAGGGAAATTCCGTCAGATTCACCACGGTATCGAGCAAAGCTGCATCCTCACGCCAGCGCGCGCCGGGAACCTTGCGTGTAGCGGCATCCAGCGCCTTGCGAATCTGATGCTCGCGCTCGCCGCGCCCCAGAACCTTAGCGGCTCGCAGACAATCAAAGTACGCCGCCCCCGCACGCGGAATCGTGACCGCGTTTTCGCCCAGCATGCCCATCAGAATCCGATGCCCGCGCGAACTGTTCCCTGCGCGAACGCCGTCGAACTCCAGCGGGATCGTTTCATCGTCGAGCAGCGCGACCAGCCAGCGCACCGGGCGCACAAAACGCTCGCCCGGCTTGCGCCAGTACATATTCTTAGGCCAGTAGATGGCCGAGAGTTCCTTGGGCAGGCCCTCGGCAAGAATCTCTCCTGCGCCGCGGCCTTTTTTTGTGACTTTCGCCGCCAGATACTCGCCCTTGGCAGTGGTGATCTTTTCCAGGTGCTCCACATCCACACCGGCCTTCTTGGCAAACGCGTGGGCCGCGGGCGTCGGCCGACCATCTTGATAAGCAACAGCGACCGATGGCCCATTGACTTGTTCGACCACGTCGGCCTGCGAAGCGGCGATCCCAGAGGCCAGCACCGTCAGCCGCCGCGGAGTATCGAAATGCGTAACCTCACCGCCGGCCAGCCGCTCGCGAGCCAGCAGCGTCGCGACCCGATCGCGCAACTCCGCCGACGCCGCCGCAATCATGCGCGCCGGAATCTCTTCGCATCCGATTTCGAGCAGAAAATCTGGCATATCAGAAGTCGTTATTATCGCAACACTTCATTATCGCAACACTTCATTATCGCAACACTTCACGTTGCGGGGTTGTAACCGTCATCGCAAAGCACCTGTCATCCTGAGCGCAGCGGAATGCTTCGCGAAGCGAATCGTTCTGCGGAGTCGAAGGACCCCGCATCGTGATCCGGTTCCACTGTTGTTGCGACGCGTTCTCACTTGGCTTCGTCAGCCGCCAGCACCGAGCAAAGGCCTCGCCGTGTCTTCGCCACTGCCACCGATCACGCGGTCTTTCGACTGCGTGGAAACTTCGCTTCGCGAACTTTCCACTCCGCTCAGGATGACAGGCCGTTCTAAGCACTCACAGGTTCAGGCTCGTCAGAGGTCTCTGACTTGGGTTCCGCTTTTTGCTGGTCGCTCTTCTGTTGATCCACCCAGGCCTTCGCGATGCCTACGGCCAGCGCCCGCACACGCGCAATCACGCCCACACGCTCCGTCACTGAGATCGCCCCACGCGCATCCAGAATGTTGAAAAGATGCGAGCACTTCAAACACAGATCGTATGCAGCAAGCACCGGAAACCGGGCGATCTCGCGTTTGTGTCCCGATCCTGCATCTGGATCCTGGCTATTGCTCCTCTTGAGTACCAAGTCCTTTTTCGAAACACCCAATCGCTCAATCAGTGCGTTGCACTCCGCTTCATAAAGGCGGAAGTGTTCCCACGCCTTCTCCACGTCAGCCAACTCGAAGTTGTAAACAGAAAACTGCAACTCATCAGCCAGACGCACGTCGCCATATTTCACGACGCTGCCCGTCTCCTGATCACGCGCCCACACAATGTCGTAAATCGAATCCACATCCTGCAGAAATGCGGCGATGCGTTCGAGGCCGTACGTCAGCTCAGCCGAAATCGGAAACAGATCGACGCCGCCGCACTGCTGGAAGTAGGTGAACTGCGTGATCTCGAGGCCGTCGAGCATCACCTGCCAGCCCACGCCCCACGCGCTCAGCGTGGGAGCTTCCCAGTTATCTTCTTCGAACTTGATGTCGTGCTGGCGCAGGTCAATGCCAATCGCGCCCAGCGACTCCAGGTACAACTCCTGCACGTTCTCTGGCGGAGGTTTCAGGATCACCTGCAACTGCATGTGCTTGAACAGCCGGTTGGGATTCTCGCCATAACGTCCATCGGCCGGACGGCGCGACGGCTGTACGTACGCAACTTTATAAGGCTTCGGCCCGAGCACGCGCAGAAACGTTTCCGGCGCCATGGTGCCCGCGCCGACTTCGACGTCATACGGCTGCTGCAGTACACATCCACGCTCCGCCCAAAATGTCTGCAGGCGCAGGATGAGTTCCTGAAACGTGAGCGGGTTGGGCGAGGACGAAGTCATGAACCAAGCTGCCAGCTCCTAGCTGCCAGCTTCTAGCTAATCCTGCAACCCTTCGCTAGAAGCTAGAGGCTTGGAGCTAGAAGCTGGTTTACGGCGCAGCTGGACACCAGCGGGTAATCCATGATTGTAATGGAAGTTGGGGCAGCCGTCAGCTAGCCGATGCCGGCAGAGTTAACCACGCCGCCCCAAAGATCAGCACCGCCGCGGTCAGGAACGACGTCGGCGCTATAAAGAAGTAGCGCACAGACACGGCCGTCTGCACGGCCAGCCACATCGCGTTGGCCAGAGCCACGCGCTTCAGCAGTGCCGCCCGTTCGCGGCAGAGCACTAGATCGAGCGATCCCATCACGAGCGTCGCGAGCATGAATGAAATACTGAACCCGCGCAGGAAATTGTCCATGCTGCGCAGCGAGCCCATCACGTTGAATCGGTAGTGGGACATCAAATCCAGCAACTGCTTCTCTGTGTCATTCGCAGGGACGGGCGCTCCGATCAGTGACAGCGAATGCACAAACCCCAGCACCAGCAGCCAGACTGCGCCTGCCGTGAACAGCCGCCTTCCCCATTTGTCAGTCATGCATTGACTCTCGTGATCGAATCTTCGTGGCGTGGATTTATAACACAACGCTGCTTCGTACGAGAAGGTTGCGCCCACTAGAACCCACCTTTTTCCAGCATCCCCGCCGTCACCAGCTTCTTTTCAAGATGCCGCTGCAGGATTTGGATCAGGAATTTGCGCAGGTCGGCGGCTAGCGCTTTGGGCCACGGCATGCTGGCAAAAGCTTCGACAGGGGCGCGAAACATTTGTGCGGCCAGTGCGCGCGAATCGGCGGAAATCTCTGAAGAGGCCAAACGCTTGTCCTCGGCGCACATCAGCCCATCGGCCAGGGCGTGAAAATATGCCCGGCTGCCGTTCAGGTTGCGGCCGCAGACGGTGCACTCCGACAATTCCGGCAGGAAGCCGACCAGCCGGGTCAACCATAAGTCGAAATAGGTAACCGGCATCCAGATTTCCGGACCGGTCAAAACATGGAGCACCGACAAAGTCAGACGGAAGATGGCGTCGTTGGCTTCGCGGTCGGGCAGAAGTTCGTCGAGCAGCTCGGCGATGTGCCCCAGGGCGACTGCCCGCGGATAACTGACTTCGGACGCCATGGGAGATTCCAGGACTTCGCAGGAATCGAGGCGCGCGAGCTCTTGTCGCTCGCGGACGTCGTAAAACGCGCGTACGTACGTGAGCGGCTCAAGCGCTCCGCCGAATCGGCGCTTCGATTTCTTGGCCGAGCGCGCCACGCCGCGAACCTTGCCCTCCGCTCGAGTGAACAGCGTGACCAGCAGATCGGCTTCGCGCAGAGGATAACTGCGCAGCACAATCGCTTCCGACTCTCTGAGGGCCATGGGAGTTCGAGGTGAAGGTTGATTCTAGTGGAACGGGCTGTGGGCGTCAGCTTTCAGTGACGAGTGTAATCCCACTTCTCGCAAAAGACGCGAGAAATGGGGCACCCATCGCGAATGGGCAGTCAGCGAAGAGGACCGATTCGTGCCGCCGCTTCTCACTTCGATATACTCTGGAGATCGTGAAACGAATCGTCTCCGTTCTTCTCTTGATTTTGCTGCTGGTCACGCTCGGCCTGACTGAGGACACCTCATTCCAGCACGTCAAGGTGCCCGATACCAAGGGGCGGCAAGCCAAGGCTGTATTGACCTTCAGCGACCAGCATAAAGCCGTCGAAATCCGTCCGGTGAAGGGCACGCCTGTGACTATCCCCTACGCTGCGATCGACCGGTGCGCCTATGAATTCACCAAGCAGTTCCGGGTGAACGAGGGCACAGTGGCGACGGCCCCGTTCGGCGTAGGCGTGGTCATGATGCTCATGAGATCCAAGAGTCACTGGCTCGAGATCGACTATCACGCTCAGGACATCCCGAAATCCTACGTGCTGCGCATGGAGAAGCATGAGTACCTGCACATTCTCGATGCGCTCAAGAGCCATGCTGGCGTGGACGCCCAAATTCTGGGAAACGCTGACAAGCGATAGGAGTGAGGCTCGATCATCGCGAGATCGTCCACGAAAAGCCCAAGGAACGCGCGTTAAAACAGAAAGGCGCGCATCCATAATGGACGCGCGCTTCTGATTCTGCGAAGTGGAGCTAGAAAATTTCTAGCGCCCGAAGTACTTGGCGTTCAGCTCGGTGAAAGAATTCCACTTTTCCGGCAAGTCGTCGAGAGCGAAGATGGCCGAGACCGGGCAGACCGGAACGCAGGCGCCGCAGTCGATACACTCCACGGGATCGATATAAAGCAACTGCTCGGTCGCGTAGGCGGGCTCGTCTTTCTTGGGATGAATGCAATCCACCGGGCATGCATCCACGCATGCGGTGTCTTTGGTGCCGATGCACGGCTCAGCAATCACGTAAGTCATAAGGGTGTCCGTCTCCTGGGAAATCTCTGCGTCTATTTTACTACCGCGCCAGTTTTGTGACCGGACATTCTAGCAAGAATCCGGGCGGCGGGTACAGCGTCTTGCCTGTCCCTGGCTGCTACCCGGGGGCAACCCTTATCCCCCGTCGAGGCCCGCTGTGGATCACCCTTATGACCGAAGTAATTTGTGCCGCTCATCTTTGCACCTTTAATGTTGCAGACGTGCTGTGCCGCCCAAGATGGCGCGTGAGCCCCCATGAACAAACTCAAGTTTCTGGTTTCCCTGATCACAGAAAGCAACGATTATCAGCTCGAACAAGCAGCCTCTGCCCAGGCGGCCGCTCTCAAACTTGGCGTCGACGTCCAAATCATCTATTCCGGCAATGACGCCGTTCAGCAGACCCAGCAGATTCTGAATTTCATCCAAGACCCCTCCAAGCGTCCCGATGCCGTCCTGGCTGAGCCGGTAGGCACGGGCATGGCTCAAATCGCAAAGGCCGCGGTCGGTGCGGGCATTGCCTGGGCAATCATCAACAACGATGTGGATTACATTCCGCAGCTGCGGCTACGCGCCGCGGTGCCGGTTTTCGCCATGCTGTTGGACCACGAGGCCACAGGAAAGATTCAGGGCCAACAGATCGCCGCGTTCCTGGGTGAGAAGGGATGCGTTCTTTATATCGAAGGCCCCTCGACCCGCGACGTGGCGAGAAGCCGCTCCAAGGGCATGCTTGCCGCCAAGCCGGCGCGTGTCGAAGTAAAAACTCTGAAAGGCGACTGGACGCAACAAAGCGGCTATCATGCGGTCAAATCCTGGTTGTCGTTGAGCACGTCGCGGCAACTCCACGTCGGGATGATCGTCTGCCAGAACGATGATATGGCCATCGGGGCGCGCCGGGCTTTTGAAGAACTGAAAGATTTGCAAGAACGCGACGCGTGGCTCCGGCTCCCCCTCACCGGATGCGACGGTCTTCCCCGCTCCGGCCAGGAATGGGTGCGCCAGGGGCGTCTCGCGGCCACCGTGGTTTGCCCGCCGCTGGTCGGGGACGCGATACAGTTGTTGGTATCGGCCCTCGATTCGGGTTCCCAGCCTCCCGAACGCACGATGGTTTCTGCCAGCTCGTTTCCAACCTTCGAGGAACTGGAAAGCCTGCGAGGACGAGGGCAGGCGGCTCATACGTCATAGACGTCGCAACAGAGATCGCGGCAAGACCTGACAGGCTTAATTTCGGACACCGATTTCGGTCACCGACTTCGGTCACGGATTTCGGTCACGGATTTCGGTCACGGATTTTAGACACGGATTTTAGACAAAGAAAAACGGCTGACAGCAATTGCCGCCAGCCGTAGTTGCGCGTTGTGCGCTTAGAGTCGGTTACCGGTGTCCGCCGCCACCATGACCGCCCCCACCACCGTGGAATCCGCCACCGCCATGCGCTGCGCCGCCGCCGTGGAATCCGCCACCGGCACCGTGTCCCGCATAGCCGCGTCCGACAGAACCTCCGCGGGGGGCGACATAGCCACGTCCACCAGCGTAGCCCCGACCGTAGTATCCACCGCGACCATAGTATCCGCCTCGGCCGTAGTATCCGCCTCGGCCCCAGTATCCGCCACGACCCCAATACCCGCCGCGGCCCCAGCCCCAACCCCAGCCATACCACGGGCCGGCGCCGATGAAGACTCCGCCTGCAAACCACCGCGGGCCGTAAAAGCCGTAGGGCGCGCAGGCGTAGGGATAATACGAGTAGTAACCATACGCACACACCGGAGGTGCGGCTGCATAGCCACCGTAGCTTTGGTCATAATTTCGATTGTCGTAGTCCCGATCAGAATAATCCCGATTCTGTTGAGACTGAGGCGGGCCTTGATTGGGCGGTCCTTGATTCGGCTGACCCTGGTCCTGCGGGCCTTGATTGGGTGGACCTTGATCAGCTTGATCCTGCCCCTGATCGGCGCTAATTCTGGCGTCAAACGATTGGGCCTGCGAGTAAGCCAGCGGCAAAGCCAGCGCAGCCACTAACGCAAGATGTTTCATGTATCGCATGTTAATTCCCCCTGGTCGTCGCGGTCGCCTCGGAAGCCAATCGCTGACCTCTCTATGTATTTGAACTCGGCAGGCACAGAAAAGTTGCAGGATCCGCTGTGGCTCATTTCAGCCATCCTGGCTCAATTCAGCCACTTGCGAAGGCAGCCGTTATCGCAGGCCAATTTTCTACTTTTGTTTCATGCTCTGCATCCCCGCCAGGACGGTAAATCCAAGATCTGCGGGGATCTTCGATGGTTCTAGGAATCTAATAGCAAAGAGAAACGGCTGGCAGCTTGAGAGCTGCCAGCCGCTATCACCGCTTCACGAACACTTTACCGGCGTCCGCCATGGAAGCCGCCGCCGCCGTGGAAACCTCCACCGTGAACCACTGCCGCTCCATGAAATCCACCACGTGCCACAGCCGCGCCGTGGATACCCCCGACCGAACCATGCACCGGACCGTGCGCTACATAGCCACGTCCACCACCCCACGCGCGACCCCAGCCCGGATGACCGTACCACGGACGTCCGTACCAACCGTTCGCCACGCCCCAACGTCCCAACCATCCAGGACCGTGGAACCATGGGCCGGCTCCGACGAAGACGCCGCCTACAAACCAGTCAGGACCATAGTAGCCGTAAGGCGCGCAGGCGTAAGGAGCATATCCGTAATATCCGTATGCGCAGGCCGGCACTCCACCAACCGCCACTCCGACCGGCCCCACCCCGACTCCCACGCTGACTTGCGCTTGCGAATAAGCAAGGGGCATCACCACCAGCACCGCCAACAGCGCAACATATTTTGCGTACTTCATACTCACCTCCCTGGCTTCGAATCTTCTGGATTTCCGATCCGAAAGCCCTTTTCAATCTCTAGGGATTGAAACGCGGCTGGGGAAGAAAAGTTGCGGAGACCGCAGTGGCTGATTTCAGCCATCCCGGTTGAATTCAGCCACTTACGGAGAGTCGAGACCTAGGGCCGATCACATTTCGGCTATATCTCTTAGAGGGCTACGCGCCCACCAACTGCTTCTTCTCACTCGGTTCATACTCCACGATGTAACCGGCGACGGCACTCGCGGCAACCGTGTACGGCGAGGCCAGATACATTTGCCCAGGCCCGCTGCGGCCGGGGAAATTACGGTTCTGCGCACTGATCACAATCTGGTCGGGACGTGTGGAAACTCCGGGGCCGGCGTTGATGCAGGCTCCGCAACTGGGCTCGATCACGCGCGCTCCGGATTTCTGAAACACGTCGAGATACCCGCGACGCAGGCAGTATTCGCGAGTTTCCTGCGAGCCGAACTGAATGTAGAACTGCACTGAATCGGCCACGCGCTTGCCGTGCTTGAGCGCGTCGGCGAGCACGGCGGCGTACATGTCCATGTCTTCATTTTTGCCCGCCGTGCAGGTGCCGCCGTAGGCGATCTCGACCGGAACGGGCGTGTTCAGCTCGCGAACATATTTTCCGTTCCCCGGATCGCCGGGCGTAGCCACCATCGGCGTGATCTCGGCAGCATCGAGTTCGATGACGTGCGCGTACTGCGCGCCGGGGTCGCTGTAGAGACCCTCGATCATGGCCTCAGCTTTTTGACGATTCATGCCGCGGCGCTCTGCCAGAAAATCTACTGCCTTTTTATCGGGTGCGACGATGCCGGTGAATCCGCCAATCTCCGCCGCCATATTGGTCATGGTGGCGCGCTCGTCGACGCTCAACTCTTCGATGGCTTCGCCTGCGTACTCCATGACTTTGGCCAGCGCCTTGCCGCTGCGTACGTAGTCGAGGCTGAGAATCTTCAGGATGAAATCCTTCGCGGTCACATTGGGATGCTTCCTGCCACGAATCACGATCTTCACTGACTCGGGCACCTTCACGCGCACATCTTTCGTGATCCACGAATTGAATACGTCTGTCGTACCGATGCCGAAGGCCACGCAGCCAATCGCGCCCACATGCGGTGTGTGCGAGTCGGAGCCGATATTCAACTGCCCCGGCAGCGCGTAGCTTTCGAGCACGATCGAGTGGCAGATGCCCTCGGAACCTTTGCGGTCAGTCAATTCGCCGTGCAGGCGAATGCCCTGCTTGGCGGCGAAATCCTGCTGCTTGAGTTTAAGTTGGGTCGCCAGGTCGAGCAGGCCGAGCTTCTTTTTTTCTTCGGAAATGACCTCATCGAGAAACGTCAGGTGGTCGCGGAAGAACAGGATGCTTGCGGGATCGTTGACTTTCGCGTCTTTGCCGACGTAGCGCTCAAAGAAAATTGCCGCCATGGGCGTAACGTACTCGTGGCTGAAGCGCAGATCGGCGCGGGCAAAACCGGTGTCGCCGGGCTTCACTGAGGCGACGCCAACTTCACCCTTCTCGTTGATCATATGCCGTGCAAAGATTTTCTCCGCCAGCGTCATCGCCCGTGGGGCGCCCTCGCTCGCGTTCCCGATCGGCGGCAAAAATACTTTCCCCTGCATGCGCGCCACATTAAATGGAAACAGTCCTCCGAACTCGATCACCTGCCGCGTAATCTCATCCTCTCCGGCGGTGAATTCGCTCAGCGCAATTTCTTCCCCGCTGCGAATGCGGTCGATCAGCGAAAAGTTGGTCGAGGTCAGCAGCCCCAGGTTCTGGCAATTCTGTTTGTAGATGCGTTCAATGTTCTCAGCAATGACCACGCGGATGCCCGCGCACATCTCGGCGTAAGGAGACTGCTCGCGGCTCGAACCCTTGCCGCGACGCTTGCCGCTCACGGCACACACAAATCCCCCGCGTTTGACGTCACCGCGCCCGATCGGCGTGACACTGCCACATTTCAAACCCAGATACGGAATCTCGCCCAGGGTTTCGTCAAAGTAGAAGCAGTAATGCGCCGGGGTGATTTCGTCGGTTGAAATGTCGTCGCGCAGCTTGGGATTATTGGCCGGACTCTTCGTATCCCACGGCAGGTCTTCACCCGCGAGTTGCCGCTTGATCAGTTCCGGATCTTCGGTGAGAAAAAGAATACGTCCCTGCAGTCGGACTTTGTCCGCCCGCTTTTCGATTTTGCGTTCGAGGAGAGAATCGATCACGTTGAACCCCGCCGAAATCAAGATTGGGGACGGCCGGAAAGGAACTTGGCGGGTCGTCCCTGACTATTGTAACGCCGCGGGGACGCGTGCGGCGCCAGCATGCGGCAGCATTCGTTTAGCTTATGGCGTCAGAAAAACTTGAACCACGGAGGACACAGAGGAAATCACTTTCGATATTGGCTGGGCTCGGGCAGGGGCTCGAGCCCGCGGCCAGCGAAGATTTCCTGGAACTCGTGCAACAGAGCCTCGTGCACAAGGCCATTCGACGCCAGTGTTTCGCGGCTGTCGATTGCAAACGGAGAGCCGTCGAAGCGGCTGACTTTGCCGCCGGCTTCTTCCACGATCAGCACGCCCGCAGCCGTATCCCAGGGATTGAGATTGAACTCCCAGAAGCCGTCGAAGCGCCCGCTGGCCACGTTGCACAAATCGAGCGCGGCCGATCCCGCGCGCCGCACCCCGTGAGTGCGCAGCGTGATCTGGTGGTAGAAATGAATGTTCGGATTCTTGTGCCGCTTGTGGCTGGGAAAGCCGGTCGCCAGCAAACATTCCTTCAGTTGCGACATTTTCGAAACGTGCATCGGCTGGCCGTTGAGCTGCGCACCTCGTCCTCTCTGGGCGGAGAATAGTTCGTCGCGCGTGGGATCGTACACCACGCCAGCCACTCGTGTCCCCGCCGCTGCCGCCCGATGTTCCACCGCCATCGACACGCAAAATACCGGATATCCGTGGGCAAAGTTCGTGGTGCCGTCGAGCGGATCTACATACCAGCGAAAGTCGCTGCCCTGATCGTTGAGCCCCTGTTCTTCGCCGAGTACGTCATGCCCGGGAAACTGCTGACTGATACGCTCACGAATCAGCGCTTCGGCAGCGCGATCCGCCGCCGTCACCAGATCGGCGTCGCCCTTGTACTCAATCTTGAGGCCCTGGTGAAAGTACTGCATAAGCAGCGCCCCGGCCTCGCGAGCGATGGCCGACATGGCGGGGAGAAACGTCTCGGGATTTTTTGCGGTGGATGACATGTACATTCGAAAGCGGAAACCGACCCTATTTCCGTCTTCCGCCATCTTCCGCGATATACATGATCTCGTGCTTGAAGATGAAGAGATTGGGGGCGCCCTCGCGGGTGAGCCGCACCATGTTCTTGTCGTAATACTCGATCCATCCGTGGACGGTCTGGCCGTCCAGGAGCTTAACGGAGACCGGCTTCTGCTTCTCCCCCAGCGCCTTGAGGAACGCAGCTTCCTCGAAAGTATCCTCCGGAGGAGGCGTCCGACTGTGCTTGATGGCCTTGGGATTCCCTTGGGGAGCGCGGAGCGGCATGCAGGCATTGTACACAAAGCTTGGGTGACCAAACACGAGGGCTAACGGCGCGCCCCGAGCGACAAACGGCCGATGAATCGGGAGTACAATCTCTGACAAAGAATGCCTGAAGCCTTCGCTCTTCCGCCAGGAGGTGAACCGTGAAGAAATCCGCCTGGCTGGCGCTCCCGGCAGTGCTTGTGCTCCTGGTCGCGCTGGCTGCTCCGCAAAGTCACAATACGTTTCCCACTCCACCGCCGTCTCTGGATACCACAGCTTCGCAGAAACCGGAGGCAACTCCCGTGCGGCGTATCGATCTGGAACAACTGCAGAAAGAAGCGGACGATCTGGCCCGCACGGCGCAAACCATCCCGTCTGATGTGGCCAGTGTTCGCAAGGGCATGTTGCCCAAGGACGTGATCGACAAACTGAAGCAGATCGAAAAGCTCTCCAAGCGCCTGCGCACGGAGCTAAACCCTTAGAGGTGAACCCTTAAAATCCCCCAACCCGTTATCGGCCTGTTGCGCAGCCAACCACTTCAATCGGACGGGCCAGCAAAGAGAATGAGATTTCCGTCGGGGTCTGACACAACAAGCGTTCTGGCGCCCCAGGGTTCCTGCTTACGTGGCTGATGGAAGTGCACTCCTGCCGCCTGATAACTCAGAAATAGTTCTTCGATTTCGCTGGCGGTGGCAACCGTGATGGTGGCGGAGAGCAGATGTTCGCGCTCGCGAATATCGCCGGCGAACACAGGTTCGCAGACCAGCCTCAAGTTGAGGCGCGCATTGTCGCGGATGACTTGGCCGTAATATGGCGGATCGCCATAGACGAATCCGACTGCGAAACCGAGCTTGTTGGTATAGAAATCGCAGGAACGCTTGATGTTGGCAACGAAGAGTTGCGCCTCAATCGAGTTGAGCATGGGACGTGGCGTCGTCTGTGCCGGCTTATCGGTCATGGAAGACGATACAAAAGATCAGAACGAGATGCGCAGTCCAAACTCGATCTGACGCGGAGCCCCAAGCGCATAGGTTCCGGATTGCATGCCGGCGCGGAACGGCGTGAGATACGCACCGGTTACGCCGCCCACGGCATTGGGCGCTAACGTTCCGTTCGGTCCGCCAGGAAGCAGCGACGCCAAAGGCAAATTGCCGGGCTGGAACGAGTTGGCAAAATTGAACACATTGAAGATGCTGGCACTGGGTTCGACGGTAATGGATTGTTCCCAGACTTTGAGCTTTAGGGGCCAGGCAGCCTTCAAGTCCAGCGACTTCAGCCAGGGAAAGTTCTGGGCGTCGGGAGGAGCCGTCGCGATCTGCGGCATGACCCAGCCCAGTGCATTCATGTCACTCTGGGTCATCACAGGAATCGGGCCGGTCCCAGGACAAGACTGACCGCCCACAAGGCACTGGCCGGCCGGCGTTAACTGGCCAGCGAAGTGCGTGTTGTAGTTGCTGATTGCGGTGTGCAGGTTGCTGGTGTCGGTGCTGCGCATGAACTGGCCGAGCTGCGTCCCCGGCAAGGGCTCAGGGGCCGCTCCGGAACCGAGCCCTGAGCCCAGCCAGTCCGTGGCGAAAATTTCGCCGCCATTTGTCATTTCTGGGAGTTGTAAGTTCTGCGGCAGCGGGCTATAGAAATGCCCGATCAGGCTGATCCGGGTGAAAAACGGCAGATCGAAGCTTCCCCCGAAGGAAACCTGGTGCTTGCGGTCGAGCGCGTTTGGTCCCGTAAATTGCACGGCGTTGTCATTGTTCGTGGCGAGATTGATGAAGTCCTGGTCCTGCGCCTGGCTGACAAACTTCGACAACGAATACGCGATCTGGAAGTGGGCTGCCTTCACTCCCGGCCAAGGCTTCAGAACATTCTCCACTAACTTAAACTGAAAGCCGCTGTAAACCGAGCGGCCCACGGGTTCGAACATGTCCAGCGTTCCCAGCGCGCCATTTCCGGAACCGTTGCCGGTATTGTTGATTCCATTGGGAGTAATGCCGGGGAAGGCGCAGGTGGGACACGGACCCCCGCCGGTAACTTCGTTGTTGGAGTCGAGCCCCGCCGCGGAATAGGCAGCCTGAGCGCCCGCCTGGCCCAACTTCAGCACCATGCAGTTTGCCTGGTCGAAGCCGGGCAGGCAGCCGTTCGCCAACTGGGCCGCGTCCCGATCAGCCTGAGCATTGGCCAGATTGTAAGAACGCGCCGCGCCACTGTGATTTCTGTCGACAGCGATCAGGAAATGTTCCCCGATGCTGCGAATATAGTCGACGCTGAACACCGTTCCCTTGCCAAATTCCTGCTGGAAACCGAGATTCATCTGGTAGGAGCGGGCCGTGCGGTAATTCGGGTCGAACACATCGAAACCGTTGGCGTTGGCTGCGCTGAGTGAAGTCCCGATAAAGTTTCCGTTGGGCTGACCAGAGTTGGCTTGAGCAGAAAGGCTAGCCGCAGCGGTCTGGAAGGCGCTGCTCAACGCCAGAATGTCACTGGCGACACTGGAAATTGCGCCTCCGCAGAAAGTTGGCTGCACCTGATCCGTTCCGGCGACTACAACTCCTGCGCCGCCCGCAACCGGAGATCCCACAGTGCCAGGACTGGTCGGCCAGGTAAATGAGGTAGGACCACCGTAGGAACAAACTTCCGGAGTGTAGGAGAAGACGCCAGTTTTCTGACGCACTGGATTGTCATGCAGCAGATAGTTCCAGAGTGAATTCTCGAAATAGAGTCCGGCGCCGGCGCGAATTACGGTCTTGCCACTGCCGGCCGGATCCCATGCAAAGCCGGCCATCGGCGCGAAGTTAGTGCCTGGGGTGCGGACCTTATTTCCCAATCCGGGCCCCCAAAGATTGAGTGTCGGCTCCGCACCCATGTTGCTGTCCACGCGGCCCGTGTCGAGCACGTAATGCAGGCCGTAGGTCAAGGTCAAAGTTTTCCGGAACTTCCAGCTGTCGCCGACATACGCTTCAAGGCGGTTGTCAGGTCCCACTCCTCCACCCGGCTGACCAAAGGCATGTTGCGGGGTGGAGAAACCAATTCCGTTGCCCAATTGCACGAACTGTGCCGGATACGCAGTGGGGTCCGCGCTGCTGGTGCAATCGAATGCAGTTTCTCCCGGTATCAGGCAGATGCTGGTCGTGCCGACTTGCGGGTAGGTGGCGGAGCCGCCAAATGCGGCCTGAATGTGATTCCACGTTGCCCCGTAGCGGACAATGTGACGCCCGAAGACGCGACTGCCGTCGTACTTAAATTCGTAATCGGACTGCTCCGTCGCCTGCGGCGCCAGAAAGTTGGGTCCACCGCAGTAAGCGCCGCCCCCGCTCGATAAGCAACTGCCCCCGACTGACGCTCCAATGTTAATGCCGAGCCCGGGAATCGGGTTATCGACGCCCATGGGAATCGCGCCGGTGCTGTCGCCGATGTTGTTGCGGAACTTCAGGTATTCAAAACGGACGCTGTGGTTGTAAACGCCGGTACTGAAGTCGTAGCCCAGCGTGAGTGACGGCGTGTGGTTTTGGTTCTTAAATGCCTGCAAGGAACTGGCTGAACCGTAGGGGCGGACATCGTTGTTCTGGTCGAAATTGAAGCGCAGGAAAGCATGCGCGTTGTCGTGAACCTGCCAGTCAAACTTGCTGTCAACCTGCGTTGCACGAAAAGGCTGCGCGAGCCCAGCGTTCAACGCATTAAAAGGGAAAGAAAAGGGCTCCGCGATCGTCTGGTCCTGGATGATGCCTTCGCCATCGACGAACCAGAACACTTTGTCCGGGATGATGGATCCGCCGGCCCGTCCACCAAACTGTTCCCGTTGAAAGGTTGACGGCTTATTACCAGGCAATCTACCCGGCAATACTGCCGAGGTCTGGTTGCCTACGAAAGATCCGAAGCCCTCGCCATGCAGGGCATCACTGCCAGAACGCGTGATTACATTCACGGTTCCGGTGGAGGTCAGTTCCGTCGAAAGATCGAGCGAAGACTGGGAAAGATTGAACTCCTGAATCGCGCTGGCTGGAATGTTTTGCGTTGTGGCGCCTTCGGTCTCATCGGAGATGTCAACCCCATCCACTTCGAAGCGCGACCCGCGGCCATACTGACTATGAAATGAAATGGTCGATTGACCGTTCTTGGTCTGAAAGACGCTTCCGTCCTGAAACTGGATCCCGGGCTCGAGTTGCGCCAGGTCCATAAAATTGCGCCCGTTGATGGGCAGGCCTTCAATCGGGTTCCCTTCGAGAACGGCCTGCACCGTGGGCTGATCGATGTTCACGGACAGCTCCGCTTCCGGCGCCGGTCTTGCCGGGCTCTCCTGCCCCGGTTGCAGGTGAACGCTGCCGGAGGAAACCACACTCACCTGCGCGGTCACGGAAAACTCAGCCGTCTGGAAGCCCTTGGCCTCGACGCGCACCTTGTAGTCTCCCGGCACCATCGGACCGGAGGTGTAGGTTCCGGTAAACGAAGTGGTCGTGCGAATGACTCCAGCCGTAGCCTTATTCGTAATCGTAATCTTGGCACCGGAGAGCACTGCGCTGGTTGGATCACTGACGACTCCCTGAATGCTGCCCGTGCCCACTGTGGACTGAGCCAGTAATAGTGCAGAAGAGATGAGTATCACTACCGATATCAGCACCAGCATCACAGGGGTCAAGCCCGGCAGCCTGCGCCACTTGCAGTGCGCGGGGCAATTCACGTTCAGCATCATCGACCTTCCTTATATTTCTTTCTCACCGCCAGGGGCGGTTGGGTTCATCGAAGCTAAATCTGTCGCAGCTAAATCTAAATCCGGGTCAATTCTCTAGCCTACAGCAATTGCCGAGCCAGCCGGGGATCGTTGCTGGATATTTCGTGCCCTCAGGCCGTCGCACTCAAAACTCAGACTTCACCGAGTAGTAGCCCGCCCGGTGGCGAACGCGATCGGACGCGGCATCCAGCACGCCCGTGATTTGAACTCCGATCCGGCGGAACTCCGACAACGAGGTTCGCTGCGACGGGTAGTAGGCCAACAGATATTGCGTGCGCAGTTCATCGCTGATTTTGCGGAACGCATCGTCGAGCTGCCCGGGAGAGATCGCATAGTAGTACTTGCCGCCCGTATCTTCGGACAACTGAATCAGCGCATGTTCGCCTCCGATTTCGCGGCCGGCGCTGCTTTCGATGGGGACGATGATGATCGAGTAAATCAAGGCTTCTGCTTCTTCTGCGGCACGCAGCGCCTCCGGATAATCAATCTTACTGTCCACGCTTTCGCCGTCGGTGATCAGGACCATGATCTTTCGCCCCTTGCGGCGGTTCAAAGACCGGGCGGCGACATAAATCGCGTCATAGAGCGCCGTAGCCGCGCCAAGGCGAATGTGATCGATGGCTTCGTCGATGCGCCTGAGATCCGAAGTATAGCCATGCGTGGGTTCGGAAACGGATTCGCTGAAACCGTACACCGAGAGCGCATCAATCGGACGCAGGATGGCATGGGCGAATTTCTTGGCTGAAGTTTGTTCGAGCGGCAGATCGTGACGTGTGCTGAGACTGGTGTCGATGGCCAGGGCTATCGAAATCGGCAGCGCCGATTCCCTGTCGAAAACCGAAATCTTCTGCTCCTGATCGTCTTCCTTGAGTATGAAATTCTCCTTCGTCAGCCCGCCGATGGGCGCTCCGTGCGCATCGGTCACGGTCACGAACACGTTGACCAGGTTCACGTCGACCCGAAGCGTGGTGGTCGGTTCGGACTGCCGATCGGGATTAGACGAATTTTGCTGCGTCTGACTTTGCTGCGTCGGAGCCTGTTGCCGCGGAGTCTGCGGGATCGCGCCCTGCTGCGATACGGTCTGCTGCGCCCATAGGCTGCACATGGGAACCAGCAGGCCGGTCAGGAGCAGAATCGTGGCGGGTTTTCTCATCGAGTAATGGAATTATACCTTTGCCCATGGCAGCGCTTCGCGCGGCCACAAGAATCTTAAGGCAAACGGCACCCAATTCTGGTCGTGCAGTTAGATGCGGCTCGCGGCACCGGGGTGCCTCAGGCTCCGGAATTTGCGCGCGGAATCTCCGCCGGGAAGGGCTCTCCGTCGGCCCACACCGCGCCGTCTTCAAAATGCTCTTTCTTCCAGATGGGCACGGTGCGCTTCAGCGTGTCGATGAGCCAGCGGCAGGCGTCGAAGGCAGCGGCACGATGCGCCGAGGTAACCGCAATCAACACGCTGGTCTCGCCGATTTCGAGCCGCCCCAGTCGGTGAACGATGGCTACATCCCGCACCTGGAACTGTTGGAGAGCCTGGTTGGCCAGCGATTCCATCTGCCCGAGCGCCATCTCTTCGTAGGCTTCGTAGTCGAGATAGAGCGTCTTGCGCCCGCGCGTCTGGTTGCGGACGATGCCCTCAAACACGAGAGCAGCACCATCTTCCCCGCGCTTCAGGCCGGCCACGATTCGCTGCGTGTCAATAATTTCGCGAACAATCGAAGTGTAGCGTCGGCGTCCCGCCGGCTGTTGAACGGGCGTCTCGCCGGCCCCATCGGGAGCCCCGCCGCTCACCGGCGGTAAGAGCGCGACCTCGTCGTCGGCCTTCAATTTCGTATCGGGCCCGGCATATTCCTGATTCACCGCCAGAGCCAGCGACGCCAGCGATTCCCGCAGCCGCGGAATTTTCGACTCATAGGTCGCAAGCACTTCGCGGACCGAAGCGCCCTCGGGAACATCCAGCCAGTCGCTGGATTTCCCGGCGAGATCCTTCAATATGCCGAAAAAGAGGACGCGCACTCGCATGGGCGTTTAGTTTACCCGAGTGGCCAGGGCGTCGCTTGCTGTGAACGATGTAGAAACCGAGCGCAAAAATCGAAATCCCCACCCTCTCGCGAAAAACGCGAGAAGAGTGGGGCACCCGATTCTTTCTTTAGGCCTGCAGCCTCAGGCCTGCGTCAGCACGTTATAGTGGACCGCCTCCGGTTCTTTCACCGGTGCCGTGGAGAGCATCGTTGCGGCTGCGGCACCCTCCACCTGCGGCAGCGAGACTCTTAGAGCCTCGTCGATCGTTTTCACGTAATGAACGGTCAGATGATCGAGTTGCTCTGGCGTGAGATCCTCGTCGACGTTCATCTTGTTTTCCGCCGGCAGAATCACGTCGGTCACACCGGCGCGTTTTGCGGCCAGCACTTTTTCTTTGATCCCGCCGACGGGAAGAACGTTTCCGCTCAGCGTGATCTCACCGGTCATCGCCAGAAGCGGCGTGATGCGGCGCTTGGTTAGTAATGACACGAGCGTCGTAGCCATGGTCACTCCGGCTGAAGGCCCATCTTTCGGGATCGCGCCCGCCGGCACATGCATATGAATATCGTGGCTGGCGAAGAAGTCCTCTGCGATCCCCAACCGGTCCGCATTCGACCTCACCCAGGTCAATGCGGCCTGCATCGATTCCTGCATGACTTGGCCAATCTGGCCGGTCATGGTGAATCCGCCCTTGCCCTTCATGGCATTGGCCTCGACGAACAACACGTCGCCGCCTGAAGGAGTCCACGCCAGACCGACCGCCACTCCGGGCCGTTCGGTTCTTTCAGCGATTTCGCCTTCGCTGCGAATCTTGATGCCGCCCAGGAACTCCTGAATCACTTCCTTGGTGACGATCAACTTGTCAGTCTTGCCCTCAGCCAGGCGCCGCGCCTGCTTGCGGCAAATTGTACCGATGGTGCGTTCCAGGTTGCGCACGCCCGCTTCCCGCGTGTAGTGCCGGATGGTGTAGCGCACACCCTCCTCGGGAAACTCGATCTGGTCGACGGTAATGCCGTTCTCCTCGATCTGGCGCGGAATTAAGTAGCGGAACGCGATGTGAACTTTTTCTTCCTCGCTGTAGCCCTGCAGTTCGATGATCTCCATGCGATCGCGCAAAGGTTCGGCAATCGGATCGAGCATGTTGGCAGTAGTGATGAACAGCACCTTCGACAAGTCAAACGTGACGTCGAGGTAATTGTCGCGGAACGTCGAATTCTGTTCGGGATCGAGCGCTTCCAGCAGAGCCGAAGCCGGATCGCCGCGGAAGTCGCGCCCGACTTTATCGATTTCGTCGAGCATGAAGACCGGATCTTTCGTCTCAGCCCGGCGAATGCCCTGAATGATTTGCCCCGGCAACGCTCCGATATACGTGCGCCGATGTCCGCGAATTTCCGCTTCGTCGTGCACACCGCCGAGAGACAGCCGCACGAACTTACGGCCTAACGCGCGCGCGATGGACTTGCCCAGCGACGTCTTCCCCACGCCCGGAGGTCCGACGAAGCATAGAATCGGCCCCTTCATATTTGGCTTAAGGCGCCGCACCGAAAGATAGTCGAGAATGCGGTCTTTTACTTTCTCGAGGTCATAATGATCGGTGTCGAGAATTTCCTTCGCCTTGGGAATCTCGATCTCCTGCCCCGAAGTCTTGTTCCAGGGCAGCACAGCCAGCCACTCGACGTAGTTGCGAGTCAGCGAATAGTCGGCTGCCATCGGGGACATACGCGAGAGGCGACCGAGCTCTTTTAAAGCCTCTTTCTTCACTTCCTCGGGCATGCCCGCGTCGTCAATTTTCTTCTTCAGGTCCTCGACATCCCGCGCACCCTCGTCCTGCTCGCCCAGTTCTTTCTGAATCGCCTTCATCTGCTCGCGCAGGTAATACTCGCGCTGGGTCTGCTGCACGCGATCCTGCACTTCGCTCTGAATCTTGTTGCGCAGCTGCTGGACTTCGAGTTCCTTGGCGAGATGCTGGTTAATTTTTTCCAGGCGCACGTGGATGTCGAGAGTCTCCAGCGTGTCTTGTTTATCGGGCGTCGACAGTGACGGCAGCGACGACGCGATGAAATCGACCAGGCGTCCCGGTTCGTCAATGTTCATGGCCACGGTCGAAAGTTCATCTGACAGCGTGGGCGAACCGGCGACGATCTGCTGGAACAGCGTGAGCACATTGCGCTGCAGCGCTTCGACCTCAGAGGTCGCGACCGGCGCGGCGCCTTCGGGCACGACAGAATAATGCGCGCTCATGAAGGGCGTTAACTGCGTGAACTCGCCCAGCTTCACCCGCTCCAGACCCTCGGCAAACACAAACAGGCTCTGGTTGGGCATCTTGACAACTTTGTGCACCACGGCGGAGGTTCCGACTGTATAAAGATCGCTGGGCTGCGGGGAATCGACGCGCGCTTCGCGCTGCGCCACCACGATGATGGTCTTGTCTTCCCCAAGAGAATTGATCAGTTGGACCGAACTTTCCCGGCCCACGGTCAGGGGCAAAACGGCGTGCGGGAACAACACGGTGTCCCGTACCGGGAGCACTGGGAGCGCTTTTTGCTCGCTCGCTTCCTTTGTTTCCTTAATCTTAGGAGCGCGCTCGACGGGGGGCTGCTGACTCATTATGTCTCCTTGAGTGTAACTCGCTCAAGTTTAGATGATACTCCTCGGGGAAAGGTTTCAGAAGCCCTCCGAGGCATTCATGCAAGAGCTTGAATTCTATTCCGTTATGGGCCCAGTGGAACGTCTCTAAGGTGCAGAGGCTAACGCGGAAGACCCATTCTTGCCAAGCCCTAAATTGGGAAAAGAAGAGAGGAATCCAGTCTTCGCTCTTGGAAGATGAGCCTCGGGGTGCGATGCCCCACAAGCGCTAACTAAGCAGAAGTAGTTCCGCTTTGTCCGTCGCTGGGAAACGATGGCAGAAGCGTCAGAAAGGCTCGATGCAACAAAAGGGCACCACCGAAACTCATACTCTACTTCAGCTAGAAATGACTAGAGCCATCGTACGTTGGTGCTCATTCTTTGGGAGCAGCCGTCCCGTCCGACCACTTGGACACTGAGATATCAAACTCGGTAATTGGCTGCGGAGAGTATTGATGTACGTCGATCGGCGATCCCGGGAAGTCCGCACCCCAATTCACACGGTCTTTCTGGGGAAACCAAAACATTAGATGGGGATCGGCGTTCCCCGCCTTGCGGCTAAAGTACTGCTGCTTCGACATCATGTAGCACATCGCGCCCGGTTCCGGCAGCGGCAGTTCCTTTTTGTCGTATGCTGCCTTAATACTGTCGAACATTTGAGTTTTGGACTGTCCAGCCATTGCCAACTCTGTCGTTTTGAGCGTGAGTGGCAGGTGGGTACGCGCGGCCGGCGGATTGAGACAAAGCGGAACCCGCTGATCGGGGTTCAAAAACTCTGGATCGTCGAACGGGGCCATCCACGATCGCTCCACAACGCACACCCAGCCGTTCTTGCCTTTGACCGCAGTTTCGTAACCGTGCCGCCCGAGGACCAAGATCTCGGCATCGCGTGAGATGGACTCCGGAGCCGCAGTGCGCGCAAAGGCTATCTCGGTATTTCGATCGGTCATCAGATACTGGTCAATCGGGCCCATGCGCTCATACAACGGTCCCGAGTCCTGCGCCTGGGCCGTCCATGACGGGCTTAGCACGAGCCCCAGCGCGAAGCTTCCCAACGCGATTGTCTTGACTATCGTTCGGTTCATTTGATTTCTCCTTATCACTTATCGGTTCAGGGCCTGGACTGACGGACGAAGAAAAACTGCGCAAAGCTAAAGTCAGCTGGACTGCAAGGGCGAAGTGATTACTGTCGCTCGCATGACCGTTGATCCAGATGGAAAAATGATGAGGGTTACCCGCCGATACTGCTTGCATATCGCAAGTCAACACACTATATGCGATACTACTTGCATAATGCAAGTGGACAAATCACAGGCTTGGCGGACAATGTTCGGCGATGCGGAATGAACAACGCTCGGGATGCCCGATCAACCTTACCCTTGAGATGCTCGGCGATCGCTGGAGCCTGATCGTGATCCGAGACATCATGTTCGGCAATCGCCGGCACTACGGGGACCTTCTGAGACTTTCCGAGGAAGGAATCGCTTCGAACATTCTGGCTGACAGATTGGCGCGCCTGGTCAGCAAGGGGCTTTTGTCGCGAACCAGCGATCCGACTCACAAGCAAAAAGGCATCTATAGTCTAACGGAGGCCTCCATACAGCTGGTACCTCTGCTGGCCCACATGGGCGCGTGGGGACTAAGGCATACCCGTGCCTCCCGGGAGCTATCGGTCCGCGCGCAGCTTCTGGAAGAAGGAGGCCAGCGGGGGTGGAGAGCATTTATGGCGGAATTGAGGAGCATCCATCTTGGAGCGCCACGACCTCGGAGGTCCGTATTCGCAGAACTTCAGTCTGCCTTCGAGGCGGCTGTCAGGCGGGAAGCCAAGGTTGCCAGATAGCGGCCGCCACGTGTGGCTCAGACGTTGCGGGGCCATCAATCCCGTACTCACGCCATCAATCTCGTACTCATCTGTGCAACGCCGTGGTTGCACCCTTTTCCGCATTTCCGAAAACAAATTCAAGCGGCGGGGTAAACTCCCAGCACCTTCACGAACTCGGCAACTTCGCCCAGATGCCGCAGCGCGTTGCGCGCCGGCTCGTCGTCGCCACGCAGGAAGTCGACGTAGAACACGTACTCCCAAGGTCGTCCCCGCATGGGCCGGGACTCGATTTTGCTCAAACTGATATCCCGCAGCGCAAACACGCTGAGCGATTTGAACAGCGCTCCGGGCACATTCTTAACCTGGAACACGATGGAAGTCTTGTTCGCGCCGCGCGGAATCAGGCGATGATAGTCGGCGCTTCCCCTCTTCGTCACGATCTTCTTTCCCGCAGCGCCTTTCGAACTCGGCCCACCGAGCCTTCGAATCAGAAAAAAGCGCGTGAAGTTGCGTTTGTCGTCTTCAATGCCCGACTTCAAAATGTCGCCCGAATATTCGGCGGCAGCCAGCTTTCCAGCGATTCCGGCCGCGTCTTTCAACTTTTCAGCGATCACATGCTTCACGCTGCCCGCGGTGTCGTAGAACGGCACGGCCTCGATCTTCGGATGATGCCGAAAAAAGTCACGGCACTGGTCAAGCGCCACCGGATGCGACAGCACCCGCCGCAGCGCACCCAGCCGCACGCCCGGGACAGCAATGACGTTATGGACGATGCGCAACAGATATTCCTGCTGAATGAAAACGGGGCGCGTGAGCATCAGGTCGGCATGCTCGGCCACGGTTCCGGCCAGCGTGTTCTCGATGGGGATGACCGCAGCGCCCACCGATTCCCGCTCCACGCGGTCGAACACCTCCGCCGAGCGCGCGCACGGCACCACCACGCAGCGCGGCAACATCCGCTCCGCCGCTTCGTGACTGAAGCTCCCGAGTTCTCCCTGAATCGCAACTTTCATATTTCGCCGTTCATGTTTGGCAGTTCATGTGGCCGTTCGTATTTCGCTTTTCCTGTTTCCCTTCCTGACAACGGCAAGTTATCTGGAGAAGGCAGGTTCGCGCAAATGCCTCCTGCGCCGCCTCAAGTGAGTTCTTTCTTCATCACCAGCGCATCGACGCCGTTCGGATAGTAACGCGGCCAGGTGCGAATCACGTTATAGCCGTGCCGCTTGTAGAACTTCAACGCAGCCAGGTTATCCACGGCTGTTTCCAGACCCACGGCGCGCGATCCGGCGGCCCGCAGCCTCTCTTCCGCGGCCAGCAACAGTAGGGACCCTACGCCCGAACGGCGGGCGGACGGGATTACATCAATGGTGATGACGTGCCCGGCCGGGCCGCCGTGCGCCACGATAAAACCTGCCGCTGCGGCAGCCTCATTGCCGCTGGCCGCACCTGACTCGGCCACGAGGGTAAAGGATCCCCGGTGGCGCACGTAGGCCTTGAGCTCCGCTTTCGAATAGGCGATTCCGGGCGGGAAGCATTCCTGGTCCATGCGCCAGAGCATGTCAAAATCTTCGGCTTTGAACTCGCGGATGACGAAGGCCACGCCGACATTGTATCGAGCAAAGGTGAGTATCGGGCAAAGGTGCCCCGAGCCGGCCGAAGCCGCGGAAACGGTTTGGAAGCTTCTCGGCCGGCGGGTTTTCCACAACCCGGCCAGCCGATTCCCACAAAAAACCTCTTTCAAGACCATTGTCCTCTTGCTCCGACCACAACTTCGGACGTACCATCAGCATCAGAGGATGGGGATAAAGATGTTGTGCTACGCCTTCTAGCCATTGACGTAGTCGGCGCGGTCGCGGCCCTGGCAGCCTGGTACTTTCTTTTTGCTGCCTACAACCGTCGCAGAGGCGCTGAAGCGCTGCGCTGGGTGCAGTCGGCCTGCGCCGGCAAAGGACGCATCCTCGACTCGCGCTGGGCGAACAGCTCCCGCCTGCATGCCCGCCTGCAATTCCCTTCCCGCAGCTTTGAAAACGCCAACGTCACCATGAAGTTGCGGCCACGCGCCCTGCCGGTACATTGGCTGCTGAGCTGCTACCACAAACAGAAAGAAACGCTTACTTTCGAGGCAGACTTGGGCGGTTCGCCCAGCTTCCATCTTGAAGTGGTGCGGCATCGCTGGTGCGCTCATAGCCGTGGCGTCAAGGCCCGCCGGCGCGACGAACGCGAATGGGACATCTACGAACCCGGCCCCGTGATTCTTACCACCCGCACGCACTGGAAGCAGGATTCCACCTCCGAGCTGAACACTCTGATGACGGTGCGCCAGCAAGACGTCTTGCAAGTCCGCTTCCGCCCCGAATCTCCGCAGTTCTCAGCCACCATCGCGCTCGACGCCCTTGACGACCCACGCACCGCCTCCGGCTTCCTCACCACTCTGCGCGAGTTGGCCGCCGGCGCATCAGCCCACCGCCAGTAGTCCGGACTAACCAAGAACAAGAAAGAAAACAGGGTGCCCCATTTCTCGCGTCTTTTGCGAGAAGTGGGCCTCCCAGCGAATTCCTCGGCAAAATGCAGTAGACTGCCCACATGCCGAGCGCCCGCCAAGGGTCAATCCGCCTATTTCACCTTTTCGGAATTGACGTATTTCTGCATTGGTCCTGGTTTCTGGTGGCAGCCTACGAAATCCAGACGCGAAAGGGCGATTATTCCTCTATCACGTGGAATGTGCTGGAGTATCTGGCGCTGTTCCTGATCGTGACCACGCATGAGTTCGGCCACGCCCTCGCCTGCCGCCAAGTCGGAGGAAGTGCGAACCAGATCATTCTGTGGCCGCTGGGCGGCGTAGCCTATGTGGACCCGCCACCACGTCCTGGCGCAACGCTCTGGAGCATTGCGGCAGGACCGCTGGTCAACGTGGCGCTCATTCCAATCCTGTGGATCGCGGTGACATTGAGCCGATCCGCTGGAATGGCGGCGACTGCGCCCGATCTCTTACACCTGCTTCAGTCGGTCTTCTGGATCAACGTGGGACTGCTTGTCTTCAATATCCTCCCCATCTATCCCCTGGACGGCGGCCAGATTCTTCGCGCGCTGCTGTGGTTTGTGATGGGGCGTGCCCGCAGCCTGATGGTAGCCACCATCCTCGGATTAATCGGTGTGGTGGGGTTCATCGGCCTCGCCATCTGGCAGCAATCAGTGTGGTACGGCGCTCTGGCTGCCTTCATGCTGATGAACTGCTGGGGCGGCCTGCAGCACGCGCGAGCGCTGTTGCAAATGGCCAAACTGCCGCGCCGGGATGGCTTCTCCTGCCCGACCTGCAACACCGCACCGCCGGTGGGGGAATTCTGGAAGTGTGGAAAGTGCGGGCAGGCATTCGATACCTTTCAAAACCACGCTACCTGCCCTCACTGTGGCGCCCAGTACGCCCAGACCAAGTGCCTGGACTGTGGCCGGCTGCATCCGATGCACGAGTGGATGGTCTCTTCCATCACACCAATGCACCGGTGACCGTGCCATCCGAAGTCCTTCCGAATAAAACTCTTTTATGCGTGTCATCAGCTTTTTCGATTGGCAGGGGTCCAATGCTCACGCTATTCTTCCGTGTTCCGAGTCGGCGTGTTGAAACCAGCCATTTCAACTTTCTTGTATCCGTAAATGCGGTTTTGCCCAAATCCTACGTCTCTACCCGAAGGAGAATGAACGACATCCATGTCCACCGAACTGCGCAATTTCCTGGCACTCTCATACGACGAACTGGAAGAACTCAACCTGAAGGCGAAGGAGCAGCGCAGGACCCGCGTCCCAGCTCACAAGATTCAGGACGAGCGCATCGGATACCTGACCGACGAGAAGCGCATCAAGGCCGTGACCGTGCTCTTCAGCGATCTTGAAGGCCGGCTGCACATGCTTGATTACGACAAGAAGTTCCTGCTGAAAAGCTGGGACAACCTTACCTTTGACGGTTCGTCCATCCGCGGCTTCACCGCGCAGCGCGAGAGCGATTTGCGCCTGGGCATCGATTGGTCCGCGTTCTACTGGGCGCCAGCCGATGTCTTCGGCTCGGGCAAGGTGCTGGTGTTCGGCGAAGTCATCGACAAGGGAGGAACGTCCTACTCCGGCGATATTCGTGGCGTGCTGAAGGGCTACGCCGACGAACTCCACAAGAAAAAGGGTTATACCCTAAACGCGGCGAACGAAATCGAAGGTTTCCTGTTCAAAGGCCCCGACGCCGAACGCCATTATCACGAAGCCGGCGGCAAGTTCGAATACGTCAACACCGGCGGCTATTATCATTCCCTGCCCGGCGACCCTTTACGCACCTTCATCGACACAACCGCGGAAGTGCAGCGCGCCATGGGCTTCCAGAACGAAAAGGACCATCCGGAGGTTGCGCCTTCGCAGTTTGAAATTAACTACGGCTACGGCGAAGTCGTGGCCGCCGCCGACCAGATCCAGCTTTACAAGCTCATCTGCCGGCAGGTCGCGACCCACATGGGACTCACCGCATCCTTCCTGCCTAAGCCCGTGGTGGGCGTGAATGGCAGTGGAATGCACACCAACGTTTCGATCAGCGGAGACGGCAAGAATCTATTCTGGGATGCGAAGGGCGAAGAGAAACTCAGCAAGATGGGCTGGGCCTTCGTCGATCGCATCCTCACCCACGGCAACGACATTTGCCTGCTGCTGAATCCCAGTGTGAATGCCTATCGCCGCCTTGACCCGCACTTCGAAGCGCCGAATCAAATCAAGGCCTCCGCAGTCGACCGCGGCTCCATGATTCGCATTCCCATCGGCAACGAGAAGAGCATGCGCGTCGAAGTCCGCTCCGTCGCGCCCGACGCCAACCCCTACATGGTGATGTATTCCATCTTCAAAACCGGCGTCGACGGCGACACCGCGAAGATCAAGAACCTGCGCCAGGCCGAACGCTACCTGCCCGACAACATCTACAAAGCACTGGACGATTTCAAGAAGGCGCCGTGGATCACGACAATCCTCGGCGAAGATGTAAAAGGCCGCTACGCGGATCTGAAAGAGGCCGCCGCCGACCGTTGCCCGCGCGCCCTGGGAACCTTCGTCAAAGCCCCGGAGGTGCAATTCCATCACGAGGTCTACAACCAGTTCCTGTGGAATCTCTTCTAAACTGCACGCAGTTCTGCCCGCGCCCCGGTCTAAAAGCCGGGGCGTTTTGTATTCTGTTGCGCAGGCCGAACATCCATTTGCAGGAAGTTCTCGACAGCATTCCCCAAATCGCTAGAATGGCAAAGCCCAAGAGGGACTTCGCCCATGAAACGGATTCTTTCAGCTCTCCGTGTTTTCCTGCTAACAGCGGCCACGCTTCCGGTCGCGGCGCAACTGCAGCAAGTGCATCCCTTCAGAGATGGCACACCCGGCGTGACTGGCTACCGCTCCGAAGTGTTGTCTCTGGTCTTGATTCAGGAAAATGAATTCCTTCGGCTCGCCGAAGCTTTCCCTGCGGACAAATACACCTGGCGTCCCGCGCCCGGCGTGAAGTCGGTCGCCGAGGTTTTCCTGCATGTCAGCGCGGCCAACTACAACATGTACAAATTGGTGGGCGCGCCTGTTCCGGCCGGACTCGATGTGGCGGGGATGGAACAATCGACCACCGACAAGACGAAAATCATCGCTGCGCTCAAAGCCTCGTACGCCCACGCCGAAAAAGCCATCGCCGACATGCCGGACGCCAACCTCGAAAAAACCATGCCCTGGCTCGGCGGAACCATCACGCAGCGCGGCGTTCTTCTCTACATTGTCCCCCACATCGGCGAGCATCTCGGACAGGCCATCGCCTACGCGCGCATCAACGGAGTCGTCCCCCCGTGGTCGGAAGACCCTCCAAACACGAAATAAGCTAGCTGGGCGCGGATCAAGAGTGTTAGTCCGAACTCACCCTGCCTCAGTCGCGCGAGCGAACATCCAGAAATTGCCGCAGGTGTGCTAGATTCAGAAGTTTCATGGACCTCGCACCCACCATCTCGACCCAGGGCCTGACCCGCCGCTTCGGGGAACTCATGGCCGTCGACGGCATCGACCTGCGCGTCGCGCCGGGGCAATTTTTCGGATTCCTCGGCCCTAACGGCGCGGGAAAATCCACGACCATCAAGATGCTTACCGGACTGCTCGCGCCCAGTGCGGGGCGCATCGAAATTCTCGGCCTCGATCTCAACGCTCATCCCGTCGAAGTCAAACGCCAGATCGGCGTCGTGCCCGAAGGCATGGCGCTGTTCGGCCGCCTCACCGGCGCCGAGTTTCTCAGTTTTGCCGGACGCATGTACGGCCTCGACCGCACCACGGCGGCCAAGCGCGCCGCCGAGTTGCTCGAATTTATGCAACTCGCCGACCAGCCCAAAAAACTGGTCACCGACTATTCCCACGGCATGCAGAAAAAGCTGGCGCTCGCCGCCGCCGTGATTCATGGACCTAAAGTTCTGTTCCTCGACGAACCCTTCGAGGGCGTGGACGCGATCGCCGCAGGCACGCTGAAATCCATGTTGCAAGGCATGATCGCCCGCGGAGCCACGATTTTCCTGACCTCGCACGTGCTCGAAATCGTGGAGCGCCTGTGCAGCCACGTCGCCATCATTCATCAGGGACGGCTGGTCGCTCAAGGCTCGCTCGAAGAACTGCGGGCGGGCGTCGAAGCCCAAACGCACTCCGCATCGGGCGATGGCACGCCCTCATCCGGAGAGAAGCTCACACTCGAACAACTCTTCCTGCGCATCGTCGGCGGAGATCGCCGTCCCGAGCAGGAGCTTTCGTGGCTGGAATAGGTCCTCGCATGCTTCAATTCAGATACCAGCTAAGAAGTTACGGCTGGGCGCTGGCAACAATCGCCAGCGAAGAGCATGAATTCTCGATTCGGGCATCGTACGTTGATGACGCCCTTCGCGATTTCGCTGACGCACTGCAGGGCCTTTTTGTTAGGGACACCACCGAATGCGTGTGGGAACAGGAACCGGGAGCCGTGCTCTGGGAGTTTCGGCGGACCGGGTCCAGCCTAACGGTAAAGGCCCAGTGGGACAACGAAGACAGAGCGAGTTTCGTCGGCGAGGACGATCTAGTGCACTTCGGTTCGGAAGTGGATAAGGAACTCGACGCGCTGCTATGCAAGTGGGGCGAAGAGGGATACTTGAAACAGTGGGGCCACCGTTTTCCGAAAGAAGCGCACGCCGCGTTAAAACAAGCAATTGATCTGGAGCGGCTGCGCCGCACCCCAACGGGTGCATAAGCAAAATGACTGAGCTCACCTACACCCTCCATCGTCGCGCTCAGCTCGCCGCCATCGCTGAGCTGCGCTGGCGCATGTTCGTCAACGGCCTTCGCAGCAAGCGCGGCAAGATGGAGCTGGTCTCGCGCGTCATCGTGACCGCGGCCTTCGCCTTCGGCGGACTCGGCGGATTCGCTCTCGCCACGGGATTCGCCTGGTACTTCGTCTCGCACGGGGAAGCCGAGATGCTCCCGCTGTTGTTATGGCCGATCTTTTTCTTCTGGCAGGTCTTTCCGGTGATGGCGACCGCCTTCACCAACAATCCGGACTCCGGCGAGTTGTTGCGCTTCCCACTCAACTACAGTTCGTATTTTCTGATCCGTCTCGCCTACGGCCTTTGCGACCCAGCGAGCGCGCTCGGTTGCGTGGCCTTGTTTGGAGTTCTGCTAGGCGTCAGCTTCGCCCGCCCAACCTTGTTTCCCTGGGCCCTGCTGGTGCTGTTCACTTATGCGCTCTTCAACCTCATCCTGATGCAGACGGTCTTCGCCTGGCTGGAGCGCTGGCTGGCGCAGCGGCGCACCCGCGAAATCATGGGCGTTCTTTTCATTCTGGTCATGCTCAGCTTTCAGCTGATCGGACCCATGATGCAACGCGTCGAAAAACAACCTCGCCCCGAGTTCCACCGCGCCACCCAAATCATCACTCAGGTACAAGCCGTCCTGCCTCCCGGCCTGGCCGCCGATGCCATTGCGCAGACTTCCCATGCCCAGTTCCTGGTCGGCTTCACTTCCCTCCTGTTTCTCGGAGCGCTGACGGCGGGCGTTGGATCGCTGCTGCACATACGCCTGCGCGCGCAGTTTCGCGGGGAGAATCTCAGCGAGGCCGCCGCCCGCCCCGCGGTTCCGCAAGCGCAAGGCCTGCAAGTCGGATGGAATCTCTCAGGATTTTCCCAGCCCGTCGCAGCCGTGTTCGAAAAAGAAGTTCGCTATCTGGCGCGCAGCGGACCCATGCTGCTCACGCTGGTCATGCCGATCTTCATGCTGGTGATTTTTCGCCTCGGTCCGATGAATGCCATGCATCAGTCGCACTTCCTCGCCCGCACGCCCGACATGGCGTTCCCCGGCGCCGCCGCCTACTCGCTCCTGATCCTCACCAACCTGGTCTTCAACAGCTTTGGCGGCGACGCTGCCGGCGTGCAGTTTTTCTACGCATCGCCGGTAAGTTTCCGTCAAATCATGCTGGGAAAGAACCTTACCCACGCCGGCATTCTCGCCGCGAACACCGCATTTGCCTGGATCGCTGTCACCTATCTTTACGGTGCTCCACGCCTGGCCGTTTCGGTTGCGACCGTCGTGGGACTCCTGTTCGCGGCGCCTTTGAACTTCACGGCCGGCAACCTGCTCTCGATTTATTCGCCGAAGAAACGCGACTTCGCGACCTTCGGCCGTCAGAACGCCTCGCAGACGACCGTTCTCGCAAGCCTGGGCGTGCAGGCCGTGATCGTGGGCTTAGGCTTCGCGGTGTTCGCTATCGCGCGGCTCTACAAGAATCTGTGGATCGCCGCGCTGCTGTTTCTGGTGCTGGCGGCGATCTCAATCCCGATTTACCTTATGGTCCTGCGTCGCATGGACGGCATCGCCATCGAACGCCGAGAGGCGCTGCTGGCGGAACTCTGTCGGGCGTAGTAGCCTAAGCGTGGCTGTCTTAATCCCGGCCGTCTTAAGCTGATTGTCATCCCGACCGAAGCCGGAGCGCGAGCGACGGCGCAGTGGAGGGACCTCGGGTTGGTTAGTTCCCACGGGTGACAACGAGCGCGCGGATTCCTATTCTCCCTCCGGCTTCGCCAGAAACCGGTACCCCACGCCACGCACCGTGAGCAGGTGCCGAGGGTTCGCCGGATCGTCCTCAATATAGCGCCGCAGCCGCACCACAAAATTGTCGATGGCGCGCGTGTCGGTATCTTCGTGCAGCCCCCATACTTCTTCCAGAATCTGTTTGCGGGAAACGATTTTGCCGTCGTTGCGCACCAGATGCCGCAGCAGTTCCGACTCCATCAGCGTGAGATGAATCGTGCTTTCACCCGACCGCAACTCCAGTGCGCCAAAGTCGATGGTTTTGCCACTGAATGAAAACGTTCCGAAGTCGCCCACAGCGCCGGTATCTGCCCGCGTTTCGTCTGGTCGCGACTCCTGACTGCCACGAACCCACTGACTGCGCCGCAGCAATCCCTGCAAACGCGCCAGCAAAATCGATAGATCAAATGGCTTCGCCAGATAGTCGTCCGCGCCGGAAGCAAATCCCTTCAGCACATCTTCTGGACGTCCCCGCGCCGTCAGCATCAGCACAGGCACATAATTGCGCGCAGCCCGCAGTTCCGACACCACGCTGAACCCGTCTTTGCCAGGAAGCATGATGTCGAGCACCACAGCATCAAAATTCTCTTTCTTCTCGAGCAGACGATCGGTCGCGGCCTCGCCATCGCCCACCACTTCGGCTGCGTAGCCTTCCGCTTCCAGATTGAAACGCAAGCCCTGCGCCAGATGGGCTTCATCTTCCACTACAAGAACCCGGCTCACGACACCCACCTCGGCAGTTCAAGTACGATCGTGGTTCCCTGGCCTTCTCCATCGCTCTCGGCAAACACTTTGCCGCCGTGCTTTTGCGCGATCGCCTTCACAATAAACAGGCCCAGCCCGGTCCCCTTCACATGCGCCAGCGAGCGGTGCGTCACCCGGTAGAAGCGCTTAAAGATGCGCTTCATATCATCCGGTGGAATTCCTACTCCCTGATCCTGCACGCGCAGCACAATACGTTTTTCGTCCGGAGTCTCCAACCACACACGCACGTCAACGCTGTCGCCAGAATATTTGACGGCGTTGTCGAGCACGTTGGAAACCGCGGTGCGCAAGTCCTCCGCGCTGCCCCGCACCCGCAGGCCGATTCCGTTGCTCGATCTCCCGTTGTTCCGTGTCCCGTTGCTCGATGTCCCGTTGATCGAGGTTCCGTCGATCGATGGCTCCTCAAAGCGCAGAGCCTCCGGTTGCAGATGATGGCGCGCCCGGGTCGCGTCCATGCAGTCGCGAACCAATTGTCCGAAATCGACCTCCGCTTTTTCGAGTCCCGCTTTCTTATCCCCCGCCCGACCGGCGCGCAAAACCTGCTCCACGGTCTCGGTCAGCCGGTCAGTATCGCTGAGCATCAGCCGGTAAAAGTCCTGCTTCTGAACTTCCGGCAGTTCGCGGCGCTGCAAGGTTTCGAGATGCAGCCGGATCGAAGCCACCGGAGTTTTCAATTCGTGGGTAACGGAATTGATAAAGCTGTCGTGCTGCTCACTGCGCCGGAGTTCGCGCACCAGAAAAATCGTATTCACCACCATCCCCGCAATCATGAGGGCGAAAAAGACGATGCCGAAAAACAGCAGCACGCCCTCCCGCCAGTTGAGGATGATCCAGCCCACGTTGAGGGCAACCGCCAACGCCACCAGGCCTACGCCCAGGCAGAGAAAAAAAACGATGGTTCCACGGCGGCTTGAGATGCGCATGGTGACTCAGCCCGATTTTACCGCGTTCGGGTCAACAGTCTCTCGCAGTTGACAGTGCAGGGCTCCTAACGTATTGTTTTGCGCAACCGGGGGGCCGGAAGCGGGTCTCGCTTGGGTTGCTCATATTGCGAAAGGTGCTTATGGACAACGACGCCATAAAGAATGTGTTTTCGCGGCGTGGATTCCTAGGTGCCAGCTCGGCCGCGCTGGCGGCCCGCTTGCTATCGGCAGCCGACGCCGCAGGACAAAATCAACAACAAGATCAGAAGCCGTATCCGACAAAGGGCGATAAAAGCTCCAGCGCTCCCGGTCCAGGCAACGCCCAGATCGACGCGCAAAACCCAGACTCTTTCCTGCCTCCACAGACCGATGCGGGCGGCGTACAAACCTTCAAATATCCTTTCGGAATTTCGCACAAACGCATGCAGGAGGGCGGATGGTCGCGCGAAGTAACGATGCGCGAGTTGGCGGTTTCCAAATCGATTGCCGGCGTCGATATGCGATTGACCGCGGGCGGCATTCGCGAACTGCACTGGCATACCGCTGCGGAATGGGCCTTCATGCTCTACGGAAACGCCCGGATCACAGGTCTTGACGCCGACGGCAAGAGCTTCGTCACCGACATCACAGAAGGCGATCTGTGGTATTTCCCTACGGGAATTCCACATTCGATTCAGGGCTTGAATCCTGATGGCTGTGAGTTTCTGCTGGTCTTCGACGATGGCAACTTCTCCGAATATGAGACGGTGCTGCTGACGGACTGGATGGCGCACACACCCCACGACGTGCTCTCGAAAAACTTCGGCGTGAGCGAAGCGGCCATGCAAAAAATGCCCCGGCGGGAGAAATTTATTTTTCAGGCCCCGGTTCCTGGCCCGTTAGCCGACGATCAGAAAGCGGCCGCCGGCTCGCTGGGCGCATCTCCGCTCGACTTCGCTTTTCGCACCACCCAGCAGGCCGTGGCCCGGCGCACCAAAGGAGGCGAGGTGCGGATCGTCGATTCCAGCAAATTCAAAATCGCCACCACCATAGCGGCGGCCATCGTCACCGTTCATCCCGGCGGCATTCGCGAACTGCATTGGCATCCTAATGCCGATGAATGGCAGTACTACATCGCCGGCAGCGGAAGAATGACCGTGTTCGCAACCGGCGGCCGCGCCCGCACCATGGACTTCCAAGCCGGAGACGTAGGCTACGTGCTGAAGACGCTGCCCCACTACGTCCAAAATACCGGCGACACCGACCTGAAATTTCTGGAGATGTTCAAGAGCAACGTCTATCAGGACCTGGCGCTCTCCGAGTGGCTGACCCACCTCCCCCCGGATCTGGTCCTCGCGCACCTGGGCATCGACAAAGCCACACTCGACGCCATGCCGAAAGATGAAGTCGTGGTGATGCCGAAGTAAGATACCGAATTACGTTTCTACTCTCCGCCGACACAAAAGCCCGCCCCGATAAGGGCGGGTTTTTGCAATGGCTCGCAGACCATCAGAAGCTGAAACGACCGCCGATCGTCGGAGCACAATTGTTGTTGGAGTTATAGGGTACGCCGGGGCCATGAGGAATGGCGATGGCTAGACCGCCGCTCACCCATGAATACGCTATTCCGGCAAAAGCATCGAAACGCTTGGTGAAGTGATGGTCCGCATAGAATGATCCCTCGTTGAGGGTGCCCGCGCACGAAGCGCGGAATCCGGCTGCAGCCGAGCAGGTCGGTGGAAGGCGGAAGTCATTCTGCCGCTGTTGATACCACGAGAAAGTAAAGTCGGTTTTGCTGCGGTAGGTGTACTTCACGCCGGTCCACCAGATGTTCACCAACTTTTCAGAATCAAGATTGTTGTCTTCGACTCCGCTCATGAAATAACCGCCCTGATCTGAGGCGCCCACGCCCAACGGGTTCTTCGGGTTGTTTTGCCAGATGTATTCGTAGCCAGTAAAAAACTTGAACGGGTCCAACGTATATTTGGCAGCGACCATAACAGCGTTGTTATCGGTCACGATGCCATAAACGGTATTACTCGGATCGATTAGATTGGGCCCCAACCCGGGCCCCCCGTTGATGGGGTTGGTATTGATGCTGTCGGTGGTCGATTGATATGGCGCCGCCGGACTCTGGGGCCCCAGCAAGGGTTCAATACGCTGATTGCCTGGTTGTAATGTTGGAAGACGACGTCGGCGGAGAACTTGCCGGCGCCTCCGCCGAGGTCGAATCCATAGGCGTTGTTATGCGCCGATTCCGGAGTACAGGTGGCGGCAGTCCAGGCTGCGGAGGCTGAGTAGCAGCCACCCGAACCATCGGCGAATTTATACATCGCGCCGAAATGGACCGGGCCATAAGTAAGGCGATACTTCACGGCGTCGTCCCAACGGCTGTCCTCGGTGTCACCGCCGCCGGCCATAGTGCCGTTATATCCAATGTAGGAAAAGGCATAGGCGCCGCTGGCCGGATCGTACTGAAGCATCGCATCGGTGCCGAGAGAGCGCTGACGACCGAAGGTCAGCTCGCCGAAATGCGTGGACGATATGCCGCCGTAGTATTGGTCATTGAAGGGTTGGCCCGCGCGCGCGCCGTCGATGGCGAACGAATAGCTGCTCCTGGGAAGGCCGTTGTTAACGATCTGGGTGGCCGATGCATTGGCGAGTAGGCCGGATTGCGGATTAATGCCAGTGGAAGCATTGAACACAACCGACCAGCCCGGCACAAACTCGACCTTACCCCGAATGCCCAGACCCGTCTGCGATAAGTTGTTCGGTGCGACGAGGAATCGATGTTGATAGCCGTTTCGGTTCACCAAAGATTCGCCTTCATAGTTGTAGCCGCTATCCGGCAAGCCGTGAGTGACGTAGCCGAAGCCGACGTCATACGCACCGTACACCGTGATGCCGTGCCAGGTCAGCGTGCAATCGGTGGTGGCGAACTCGTGGCCGCTCGCGCAGGGATCAGGGGTGCTCGCCTGTGCTGCGCAGAATATTGACGAAAAATAAAAAACGAGCAGGGCGACTGACAGAGTAATAGAACGCATTTCGGTCCTCCCAAGTCTCAGAAATAGTGTCGAAGAAATAGAAGTGTATATGAAATACAGTTTCTTCGCCCACATCTATACAGTCTGACAGCGCTTCCCCAAGCTTCTCCAAACAGGTTGACCACGCTCCGTGCTAACGGTAGGATTCCCTTCCGATGCCAGGCCGCGCCAAGTCCGCAGGACACAACGAGGAGTTGCTGCAACTGCGCGACGCTGCTTTACAGCTCGGAATCAGCTTCCCGACCATCAAGCAGTGGATTTACAAGAAGAAGATTCGCAGCATTCAAACCGCCGGAGGCCATCACCGCATCCCGCAGAGCGAGGTGGATAAGCTCTTGTACAGGACTCGAGACAAAACAGAAAAAGAGAGCGGGCAGGTCGTCCGCCGGGTCAGCGGGCGCAATCAATTGGTGGGACGTGTCGAATCGGTTCGCATCAGCGGCCTGATGGCGGAGGTAAAGATTTCCATCGGCGGCCAGCAAATCACGTCGATTATCACCGCCACCTCTGCCCGCGAAATGCGATTGAAGAAGGGACAAACCGCCGCCGCCCTGGTCAAAGCCACCGAAGTCATGATCATCCGCGTGTGAAATGAGGGGTCCGCATCAGGACGTGCCTTCGCGATTCGTGTCAGGGCATCTCTTCGTGATTCGTATCAGGGTATGTCTTCGTGATTCGTATCAGGGTATGCCTTCAGGCATACCGCATGCGTCGACCTAATGAATCACGCCTTCAGGCGCTGTAACTCCACGAAAAAGCCCCGACCAATAAAGGCCGGGGCTTTTCTTCTGAACCGCGCAAAACCGTATCTCTAGTCGCCGGCAACCGCGGCTTCCGGCATCGCCGCCGTAATCAGCCGCCCGTTCGGTGTCGGCACCAGCCCGCGCTCCACTTCGTCCAACTTCACCCGCTTAATGTCCCAGGCCAGACCGAGCGTCTTCAGCGCCCAAATGCCGTACCAGTTCATATCGACTTCATACCACTTGAAGCCGTGCTGCGCCGCCGTCGGATGCGCATGATGATTGTTGTGCCAGCCCTCCCCGAACGTCAGCAGCGCCACCCACCAACTGTTGGTCGAAAGATCGCGAGTCGCAAAACGCCGCGTGCCCCAGGAGTGCGTCGCCGAATTCACCAGCCAGGTCGCGTGCAATCCAACCACGGTCCGCATGAACGTTCCCCACAGCAGCCACGGCAGCCCACCGATCGCATACAGCGCGATCCCCAACACCACCTGCGGAACATAATGATATTTCGTGATCCAGACATGAAACTTATCTTTGGCCAGATCGGGAACGTAGCGGGAGAGTGTCGTCGTGTCATGGTGCATCGACTTACCCATGAGAATCCAGCCCATGTGCGCCCACCACTTGCCTTCGACCGGAGAATGCGGATCGCCATCCAGGTCGGAATACTGGTGATGAATACGGTGCGTCGCCACCCAGAAAATCGGGCCGCCTTCGAGCGCCAGCGTGGCGCAAACCGTCAGAAAATATTCCACCCACTTCGGACTCTTATAGCCGCGATGCGTCAGCAGCCGGTGATAACTCATCCCAATTCCGAGGCTGCCGGAAACCCACCACAGGAACATCGCAACAAACAATGCCTTCCAGGTGAAAAAGAAGAGCGCAGCGATCGCCCCGATGTGAAACGCCAACATGAAGGCCGCGGTAATCCAATTCACTTCGCCTTTTTCCGCTTGCCGTTTTTCCAGATCCTTAAGGTCCATATCCGTTTCCAAGGAAGATCCCCGTTTCGTGGTTGTTGGAGTTCGATCAGCCCCATAGCTAACCTACCAAGAGCAGGCGCAACTTCACTGTAATACTTGTGTAATAACGATTTTCCGGGGATTACGGTGGTAACGGCGATAATCGCGGGCTCAGCCCGATGTCATCCTGAGCGCGGCGACAGCCGGGCGAGGGACCTTACGCCGGCCGACGCTGTAGATGCCGTGGACGAGAGCGCCGGGTCCCCCATTTCTCGCGCGTTCTTTGCGCGAGAAATGGGGATTTTCGCCAGAGCGAAGAGCAGTCGAAGGATTTGCTAAGATATTTGTAGAGGAACGCTTCTAGGCCGCTTTCCCCTTCACCTGCACACCCGCCCACTTTTCCAGCAGCATCAGCGTAGCGGCGTAGTCCAGGTCCTGATTCCCTTCTTCCGACGCCATCTCGTACACCTCTTCCACCGTCTCCAGCGCCGGCAACTTCACCCGCGCTTCTCTCGCTGCGTCCAGCGTCAACTTAATGTCCTTGTGCATCAGCCGCAGCGGGAAGTTCGGCGTGAAGTCCCGCTGCAAAATAAACGGACCCTTATAATCCACCACCCCCGACCGCACCATCGTAGCCTCAATCAGATGCAGCAACTGTTGCGTGTCTACCCCGAGCTTCGTGGCCAAAGTCAGCGCCTCGGCGAATCCTTCAAAAATCATCGCAATCTGCAAGTTCATGGCAAGTTTCGTAGCCTCCCCCTTGCCGGTATCACCCATGCGGAAAATCTTCTTCCCCATCGCCGCGAATAGCGGCTTGAGCCGGTCAACCGCCGCTTCGCTCCCTCCGACAATGAACACCAGCGTCCCATCGCGCGCTCCGATCTTCGACCCAGTCATCGGCGCATCTACCCACGCCACGCCCTTCGCGCTTACGCGCTCCGCGAACTTCACAGTGGCCGACGGAGAAATCGTGCTCGAATCCGCAATGATCATGCCCTCGGTCAGCGACGCTTCGGCGCCATCTGCGCCAAAGACCACGCTCTCGACTGCATCCGTGTCAGCCACGCACATCCACACCACTTCCGCGCCCTGCGCCGCTGCCGCCGGCGTCGGAGCCACTCCCGCCCCCTCCACCAGTTTCCCTGGCGTACGATTCCACACCGTCACCTCATGGCCAGCCTTCACCAGATTCGTCGCCATGGCGTGCCCCATGATTCCCAATCCCAGAAATGCAACTCGCATAAGAACTTCTCCTTCTCGCCTGAAAACGTTCATGACGAACGTGAAAAGAGCGTCCTCGGATTAGATATGACCGGCGCAATCGTGGTCAAGCGAGTAGGTTAAACAAGTAGCGTGGGCAACTTGCTGGCTGTCACGGGGGCGAGCCGCCCGCGAACGAACTAAGCTTGCTCGAAACTTTCTTCACATCGACACCACCACAACTATCGGGTATAGTTCGCGGGATGGATTTCGTCCCTGCTCGCCGATGATCCATCAACCCCTGCGAAATCGAATCCCTGACCCAAGGACTGTCCCGATGAAGCTGTCGCGCCCCGCTTTCTTCTGTGCACAAAATCTATTCGTTCTCTCAATGCTGGCCTTCTCTCTGGCTCTGGCCCTAGCCCTGCCCACTTCTGCTCAAACCGCGCTCGCCCGAATCAGCGTCGACAATCTCACCAACTCCGATAGCGATCACAAAACTGAAGTCGAGCCCGACATGTTCTCGTGGGGAAATACCATCGTGACTGCATTCCACGTGGCCCGCCGCCCCGGCAGCATCGGCTGGGGCAGTGGCGACATTGGCTACTCCACTTCGCTGGACGGCGGCAAAACCTGGCACTATGGCGATCTCCCCGGCCTCACTATCAACTACAAAGCCGGAACCTACGGCGCCGCCGCCGATCCCTCCGTAGCCTACGACGCCAAGCACGGCGAATGGCTGATCTCAACGCTCCCTCTGGCGGGCCTGAACTCCAACAGCGGCCTAATCGGAGACGTGGCCGTCAGCCGCTCCACCAACGGCCTGAACTGGGGCAATCCCATCAACATCGACAAGACTCATCTCGACGATAAAAACTGGACCGTCTGCGATAACACCACAACCAGTTCCTACTATGGCAACTGTTACACCGAGTGGGATCAGGCCTACGGCTCCGGCGACGTTCTCATGAGCGTTTCGAGCAATGGCGGGGAAACCTGGGGTCCCGGGCTAGCTTCGTCCGATCACGCCGGAGGACTCGGCGGCGAACCGCTCGTACAGCCCAACGGCACGGTCATTGTTCCCTTTCAAGGCGGAGGCATCGACGTATTCAGCTCGGCGAACGGCGGAGCCAGCTGGGGCAAGAGCCAGTCCATCGCCAACATCACTTACCACACCGTGGCGGCTGGACTCCGCAATCCCGACCTGCCGTCAGCCAGCATTGATGGCGCCGGCAATGTCTTCGTCGTGTGGTCCGATTGCCGCTTCCGTACTTCATGCGCATCGAATGACATCGTGATGAGCACGTCCGCCGACGGCAAAACCTGGAGCGCCGTCACCCGCATTCCCATCGACGCCACCGCCAGCACCGTCGATCATTTTCTGCCCGGCATCGGCGTCGACCCGACTACGTCCGGCGCCAACGCTCACCTCACAATTGTTTACTACTACTATCCCGTGGCCAAATGCACCAAGAGCACCTGCCAGTTGTACGTAGGCTTCACCACCTCAACCGACGGCGGCGCAACCTGGACTGCCGGCTCGAAAATCGCCGGCCCCATGCAGATCGGCTGGCTCCCCGTCTCCGACAACGGACCGATGGTCGCCGACTACATCGGCGTCTCCTACTCGAACGGAAGTCCTTTCGGCGTGTTCGCCGTGGCACAGGCACTGGTCGGAACCACCTACAGCGAATCGATGTATACCACCAAGTCGGCGCTGCCGGTTTCCTACGACGCTCCCCGCTTCAGTTCTGTCGATGACCATCCCGTGCCGAACGCCAAATCCGATCACGAAATGAAATTCTTCTACGACGACGAGGGCTATCGCGAAATCCCGCGTTCCCGCTGGATCACAAACGCCGAACCGCAATAGTGCTCACGTAGGGACGGGCGCCTTCGCCCGTCCCAGCCCGAGCGAAGCTCGGCTGCACGCCGGTTCAAGCATGTCCAAACTTTCAAGTTCAAAACCGGCGGCATTCGCCTGGCGGTTTCATTGTGCTAGCTGCAGATCCCTTCTACATTACTGCCGTTACCAGCCCCGGAAGTAAAAAACAGCCGGCCATCCCTCCCGCTCATCTAACATGAACAGTTGGTAAATAAATCAGCCGCATCGCTCTTATCACCCGATCGCCCAGCGATCAGGACTAGTATGAAAGGGCTGAAGCTGCTTCGGTTCCACCCCCGGGCTCTGTAGCAGGATGATCAAGCAAACGCTCCGCAATCCGGCCCTTCGCAAGCGCGCGACTCAGTTCGGCCGCCTGGTGCGCCACTCCGCAGTCACGCCACGCTGCGGCGAAACCTACAAGCCGCGTCTCGCCACCAACGGAGAACTCGGCGTCACCTTCATCGGCCACGCCAGCTTCTTCGTGCAGATTGGCGGTCAGAGCGTCATGATCGATCCCAACTTCGCGCGCTGGCTTTTCGTCTTGAAGCGCCTGCGCCGTCCCGGCCTGCGCATTGCCGATCTGCCTGCCATCGACCTGGTACTGGTTTCCCACGCCCACTTCGATCATCTGCATCGCCCGTCCCTACGCGCCATTGTGCAGAACAACCTGCGCACCCGCGGGGTTGCGCCCGCCATCATCATTCCGACTCATGTTTCCGATCTGGTCTCCGACCTCGGCTTCTCCGAAATCATCGAGCTCGACTGGTGGAAAACTTCGCGCCACCGCAACTTGTCGGTCACGCATGTGCCCTCGCGTCATTGGGGTGCGCGTATTCTGAAAGATTCCCATCGCGGCTACGGCGGCTTTGTGCTCAAGGCCGGCAAACACTCCGTCTATCACGCCGGCGACACCGCCTACTTCGCCGGCTTCAGCGAAATCGGTCGCCGCCTCGCCCCCGAACTCGCTCTACTCCCCATCGGCGCCTACAATCCACCGCAGTTTCGCAACGTCCACACCAATCCTGCCGACGCCATGCGCGCCTTCATTGATCTCAAATCCCGCTGGATGGTCCCCATGCACTACGGCACCTTCCGCCTCTCCCACGAACCCGTAGATGAGCCGTTACAGTTGCTCGACGAAGAAGCCCGTGCCGCCGGAACCAAAGACCGCGTCGTCGTCATGGAAGAAGGCGTGACTCGATTCTTCTAAGCCTCAGGTTCTTCTAACGACTACTCAGAGCTACTCGATCCGCTTGATTGAAATGTCTTTCCCATCCGCGTGCAGAATCATCGCAGTCACTTTCCCGTTGCTGTCACTCTGGAAGGTATAAGTATCTTCAGCCGTCGCTGAGAAGAAGTCAGTTTCGCTCTCGGGCAGCAGATCCTGTTTCGGCTCGGGATTCCCATCCACAGATTCCTGCACCGAAAGATGATCCCCTTCGCGGCGCACCGTCTCAATCACGTTTGGTGGGAGCGAGTAGCGCCCGACATAGCGGTCTAGCACTTTTCCATCCACAGCCACCTTCTTGTGTTGTTGAAGCGGCGGGCGTGGCGGCAGCTTGTCATAGGGCGTGAAGTTTTCCCATGCGACGGGAGCGAAGGTGTTCTTCAGCAGCGTTTCCTGGAGATATTGGAAGAGGCCTTCGCCATTTCCGCTGTTGGTCATGATCACGATTCCAGTTTTCGGCTTGTCGAAGCAAACTGTGTAATGCCTCCAACCATCGTCGTGCCCTCCTTTAGTGAACGCTTCGCCATAAGGCGTCCAGTAAAGGGTCCATCCCAGTCCAGCGCTGAGCCGGATTGCCTTGTTCTCATCCGTAGTCTCTTCGCTGAGCGTAGGGAACATGTGCTTCGACACGATTTGGATTTGCGGGCTGAGCATCTGCTCTCGCGTTTTAGGGCGCAGCAGCCTGCCGTCCAGCACGGCCTGCATAAACCGTGAAAAATCGGCAAGCGTCGTTGTCATTGAACCCGCCGCGCCTGCTTTGTGTTGCCTCAGCGGACCCAGCGAGCGTCCGTATTCGTCATAGCCATTCGCATAGTCACTGTCGAAGCGATCTTGCCAGACCATGCTGCTCCGGCTCATGCCCAGCGGCTGAAAGACGCGCTGCTGCATGAGTTCTTCCAGCGGCGTCTTCGTAACGGTCTCCACCACAAGTTGGAGCAGGCTGATTCCCTCACCCGAATACGCATACCGCGATCCCGGCTCAAAATGGATTCTCAGTTTGCGGTCGTCCTCAAACCACCGCCAGTTTGCAAAGCCGCTGGTATGACTCAACAACATCCGCGCGGTGATACGCTTGTAACGCGGATCGTTCGCCAGATCGGCATAGTTCGGATATTCCGGCAGTGGCTTGGGCAGATACTGATAGACCGGCTTGTCCAGATCGAGCACGCCGTCATCGACCAGTTGCAGCACCAGGTAAGTGAACGCCACTTTAGACAGTGAAGCCCCGGACATCACCGAATCCACGGTCAGCGGCAGATTCTTCTCTTTGTCGCGGAACCCATAGGCCTTCATATAAGCGATCTTCCCCTGGTTGAAGACCGCAATCCCCGCGCCCGTCACCTCGGCCGCCTTCATCAACCGCGTCACCGTGGCATCGATTTCCGCCGCCGAGATTATGCTGCCATCCAGCCGAGTGACCACAGCCTGTTGTCCAACCGCCAGCGATGCGGTCAACAGAGTTAACGCAAGCCGCAGAAGTTTATGCCTCATGGAATTTTCCTCAATCTGATTGGTCGGCCAATTTGATTGGTCAGCCCCGCGGAGAGTTGCCCGAAGCAGCAGCTTTCTGACCGCCGGCGATCGGGGAGAAAGATACAAGAGCTTCGTCCCCGTGAGAATTTGCCGCCATGATTGCTTTCTTTGACACATCGCTCGCGCTTTTGGTGTACACTGCCTTTCGCTAAATGTTCTCCCCAAGGAGGTAATATGCCAGTAAAGCCAATTCCCGACGGATATCACACTCTCACCCCCTTCCTCACCGTGCGCGACGCCGCTCGCGCCATCGAGTTCTACAAAGCAGCCTTCGGCGCACAAGAACGAGGCGTCATGAAAGGCCCCGACGGCAAAATCATGCACGCTGAGTTAAAGATCGGCGACTCCATCATTATGTTGAGCGATGAGTTCCCCGAATTCGGCGCGCTATCACCCTTAAGCAGCGGCGGCGCGGGCATGGGCCTGCACATCTACGTCGACGGCGTCGATGCCGCTTTCGATCGCGCCGTAAAAGCCGGCGCAGAAGTTGAGATGCCAGTCATGGACCAGTTCTGGGGCGACCGCTACGGCAAACTCAAAGACCCCTTCGGCCACAAATGGTCGATCGCCACTCACACCAAAGACCTGTCGATGGATGAAATGAAGCACGGCATGGACGAAGCCATGGAAAAGATGCAAAAGACCGCGTAACCGATCAGAAATTCGAAAGCAAAAATGCTCACGTGGCGACGGGCGCCTTTGCCCGTCCCGCGTGGGCAAAGCCCAGCGGAACTGACGATGACCCCTAGTAAGCAAGTAGAATTCTCAAATCCCGCAGATTATTCCCCGTAGGCCCCGTCTCAATCGCATCTCCCAGCTCTCTGAAAAATGGGTAAGCATCGAATGCATCGAGCGCCGCGCGCCCGTCCAGACCGAGCCTTCGCGCTCGCTCCACAGTGGTGCCATCCACCACCGCTCCCGCCGCTGGACTATTCCCGTCCACGCCATCGGTCCCCGCGCTAAGCACGGTGATGTTCTCGCCTGCAATCTTCTCCGCGCACGCCAACGCGAACTGCTGGTTGCGCCCGCCCAGTCCCCCGTTCGTGACTTTCACCGTGACTTCCCCGCCAGAAATCAAACACACCGGCGAAAACTGTTTCCTCAACTCGCGCACCCGCCCCAGCAAATACTCAGCGGCCCTTTCGTAATCCCAGTCGTCGCAAGAATTATCGACATGCACGATGAATCCCGCCCGCTCCGCCGCAACGCCGGCCTCGTCAATCGCGCTCTGGTTCGAGAGCACCGGCCACCAGCGCGCTCGAACAAATGCCGGGTCATCCGACTTGGGCGTTTCCTCAAGCGCCTGCCGCTCAAACAGTTCCCGGATCGATGGCGGAAACTGCTTCAGCAGTTCGTATTTCTCGGCGATCCGATAACAATCCTCGACGGAAGTCGAATCCGGCATCGTCGGCCCCGAAGCGAGCGCGTCCGGCGTGCCATCCGGCACATCGGAGACCAGCAGCGAAACCTGCTGCGCCGGGTACGCCGCCTGCGCCAGACGTCCACCCTTTACGGCGGAAAGATGCTTGCGCACCGCATTGATCTGGGCGATCGGCGCGCCGGAATGCACCAGCGCACGATAGGTAGCGATAAGATCGTCGAGTGAAATCTCTTCGTCAATCGGTTTCTCGACAATCGACGACCCTCCGCCGCTGAGCAGAAATATCACCAGTGCCGAAGCCGGCTGCGCCTCGAGCGCACGCAATATCGCACTCGCCGCCTGAATGGATTCCGCATTCGGAGTCGGATGCCCGCCACGAAAATACCGGAACCCGTGCACCTGCGTCGCCGGCTCAATCGAACTGGCCACAATGCCTTCCAGCGACGCTCCAACCTGGGTAGCTAACGCCTCGACCATGGTGTGTCCAGCCTTGCCCAGCGACACCACCAGCACGCGGGAATACGAGTGCAAATCGTAAAGATCCTCGCGCACCCGCAACACTCCCCGCTCGTAATGCACGTGCCGCGCAAAGCCCGCTCCAATCGAAGCGTCAGCCAGAGCCTGCAGAAAAATCGCGCGTGCTTGCTGGCGCATGCAGTTGAATTGAGATTCGCGATCGGGTTCAGGCATGGAGTGGATTATAAAAACATCGCTGTCAGCGATCAGCCTTCAGCTGTCAGCGAAGCCATTCATAGGAATCTTCGAGCCGCCGAAGTCGGAGGGCCTCAGCTGAAAGCTGACGGCTGAGAGCTGACAGCTTCTGTTCTCACCCACGCTTCAATCGCCTCCCGCAACTCGCGCAACCGTCCTTCAAAGAAATGATCGGCACCTTCGATCACAACCAGCTTCTTCGGCTCGGGCACCGACGCAACCAGCGCTTCCAGCTTGGCTCGCGGACCGAACTGATCGCGCGCCCCGCTCACAAATAACTTAGGCTTAGCGCAATCGCGCATGAAGTCGAACGTGTAAACCCGCGGTTCCTCGGAATCAGCGGCGACGGGAGCAACCGGCGTTCCAACGCCAATCACCGCGCGAACCCGCACGTCCGCACAAGCCGCCCGCAGTCCAACCGCCGCGCCAAACGAAAATCCCGCGAACACCACCGGCAGATGATACTCGGCGTCGAGCCAGTCCAGCGCAGCACGCACGTCGTCGACTTCCCCGTTACCGTGGTCGTGTTCACCCTGGCTCAAACCGGTTCCCCGAAAATTAAAGCGCAGCACCGGAAAGCCAAAACTGTTCAGCGCCTTCATGGTGTGGAACACGACTTTGTTATGCAGCGTCCCGCCAAACAGCGGATGCGGATGACAAACCACGGCAGCGTACGTCGCATTCTCCGCGCCGGCTTTGAGTAGTGCCTCCAGGCGTCCAGCAGGCCCGTCGAGTGTCAACGAACGAATGGATGAAGAAGTAGGCAGCACAACTCAAGATTACATGATTGGCATACAAACACGGCAGGCGTCTCCCACTCCGATTTGTCATCCCGAGCAACGCGAGGAACCTTGGTGTTTGCCAACGCCGCCGATGCTACCGGCCAAAACCCAGGTCCCTCGCTTCGCTCGGGATGACAAACCGTTTAGGTAGCTGACGGTTCCGCCGGTCGGCCGCAAGTTTCCGCAGTGCGAGCAATGTCTGGGTTATCCTTATCCGCATGGACGCAGTCACGCTAACCCGCCAACTCATAGACATCGAATCCATCAGCGGCAATGAAGCGGCGGTCGGCAACTATCTTTACGGAGAACTCTGCCGCCTCGGCTATCAAACGAAAAAGATGGCGGTGGAAGGCGATCGCTTCAACGTATACGCAACTTCGCCGGAGCGACCACATCCCACGGTAGTTTTTTCCACGCACTTGGATACAGTTCCTCCCTTCATTCCGTCGTCGGAAGATGCGGGACGAATCTACGGCCGCGGATCCTGCGACGCCAAGGGAATCATCGCGGCGCAAGTCGCCGCAGCAGAGCGCTTGCGCCAGCAGAGCATCTACGTCGGGCTGCTGTTTGTAGTAGGAGAAGAGCGTGACAGTCTGGGCGCGCAGCTGGCGAATGAGTATGCCGCCAGCGAAAAAGATTTCGCGTGCCGCTTTCTGGTCAACGGCGAGCCCACGGAGAACCACATCGCCCTCGCCTCAAAAGGAACCCTGCGCGTCGAAGTCACCGCGACGGGACGCATGGCGCACTCAGCCTATCCCGAACTCGGCGAGTCCGCGATTGATAAGCTGATTCCCGCGCTCACTCGCTTGCGCGCCATGCCTCTGCCCTCCGATCCAGAAATTGGCCCGTGCACGCTGAACATCGGCCTGATCGAAGGCGGACGCGCGCCCAACGTAATTCCGGACTATGCGCATGCCGATTTGCTCTACCGCCTGGTTGGCCCCTCGGATGAATTGCGGCAGCAGATTCGCACCACCGCCGGCGACCGTGTGCAGGTAACGTTTCCCCTGGAGCTTCCGTTCCTTCGTCTGCGCACGGTCGACGGCTTGCCCACCATGATCGCCAAGTTCACCACCGACATTCCCAAGCTCAGCAACTGGGGCGAGCCGCTGCTGCTAGGTCCGGGATCGATTCACGTCGCACACACCGACGGCGAGTACATCGAGAAGCAGCAACAGGCGGATGCGATTGATTTGTATTGCAAGATTGCGAAGCAGCTGCTGGGGTGAGGTTCCCTATGCGAACTCCAACCGCTTAAGCTTGATGCGATCGGTACGGACCTGCGCCAGATCGTAGTGCGCCTGCTGGGTGAGCCAGGTTGCGGCGCTGCCTCCGAAGACCTTGGAGAGGCGAACCGCCATCTCAGGAGATATTCCGCGCCTCCCATTCACCAGCTCCGACAGCGTAGTACGCGTAACTCCGAGAGCGGCGGCTGCGTCCGTGATGCTCAAGCCCAAAGGCTCAATGCACTGACGCAACACAAGGCTGCCTGGATGCGGCGGATTCTTCATCGGCATAGTTCAATCTCCTTCAGTGATAGTCGACATAATCAACGTCGTGCGCGTCGCCCTCTGCGAAGCGGAAAATCACCCGCCAGTTCGCCCGCACCGTTACAGCCCAAAAGCCCTTAAAGTCGCCCTTGAGCGAATGCAGCCGGAAGCCGGGCAAGTCCATATCTGACGGCCCGCTGGAGGCGTCGAGCCTGGCCAGTACGTCCCCTAGCTTGGCGGCGTGTTCCGGTATCAAGCCGCGGCCATTGCCGTCCTCATAAAGGCGTCTCAGCCCTTTGTGGCGGATCGACCTGATCATATTTTATCGTAATGCGTTACGTAACGCAGGTCAAGCCGACTGAGCCTTCTTTGACGATTCCAGATAAACTGGATTCCATGACCACGACCACCCTCAACTCCCTAGCCCGCGCCTCTTCCGCCTACCTACGCTCCGCCATGCACCAGCCCATTCAGTGGCATGAGTGGGGCCCGGAGGCCTTTGCCGCCGCACAGCGCGACAACAAGCCCATGCTGCTCGACGTCGGCGCAGTATGGTGCCACTGGTGCCATGTGATGGATCGCGAGTCCTATGACGATCCCGAGATCGCGGCGATCGTGAATCAGCATTTCATCGCAGTGAAGGTAGACCGCGACGAGCGTCCCGACATCGACAGCCGCTATCAGGCCGCGGTGCAGGCAGTGAGCGGACAGGGGGGATGGCCCCTGACGGCTTTTCTCACGCCCGACGGGAAGCCGTTTTATGGTGGGACTTACTTTCCGCCCCAAGACGGATACGGGCGTCCGAGTTTTCGGCGCGTGCTGTTGAGCATCGCCAATGCTTTCGCGGAAAAGCATGAGGACGTCCTCGATCAAGCGAAGATGGTGGAAAGCACGATCGCGCAGTCGGAATCGTTCGCTGGAAAAGACGGGCGCGTTTCGGCTGCGGTGATTGCTGCCATTCAGACTTCAGCATTCCGGATGTTCGATCCGCAGAACGGCGGGTTTGGGCAGGCGCCGAAATTTCCGCACCCCTCGGCGCTGGATCTCCTCATCGAGCGATATGCGCGTGGTGGCAAGAACCAGCCTGCCGGACAGCCGGCGGCTGTTCCCTCGCAAGCTGTCTCTACAAAAAACGAGGCGCTTGGTGGTCTTATCGTCACCACCCTTGAACACATGGCAAACGGCGGGGTTTACGACCAGCTGGCGGGCGGTTTTCATCGCTATTCGGTCGACGAACGCTGGGTCGTCCCGCACTTCGAGAAGATGTGCTACGACAACTCCGAGCTACTGAAAAATTACGTGCACGGCTATCAGGCGACCGGCGAGGAGTTCTTTGCGGACGTGGCGCGCGACATCATCCGCTGGATGGACGAGTGGCTCAGCGACCGCGAGCGCGGCGGCTTCTACGCGTCGCAGGACGCCGATATCAACATGGACGACGACGGCGATTACTTTACCTGGACGCTCGATGAAACTCGCGCCGTCCTGACGAAAGAAGAAGCGCAGGTCGCGGCCCTGCATTACGACATCAACGAAGTCGGGGAGATGCATCACAATCCGGCAAAGAATGTGCTGTACGTGCGAGCGCCAATCGAAGAGATCGCGAGGCGCATGAACCTGGCTCCGGAGCGAGCGCAGGAACTGCTGGCGTCGGCCAAGAAAAAGATGTATGCGGCGCGACTCGATCGCCCGACTCCATATATCGACAAGACCGTCTACGTGGGATGGAACGGCCTCTGCGTTTCGGCGTACCTCGAGGCCGCGAAGGTGCTCAATCTTGACGGCGCGCGGCGCTTTGCGCTGCGCTCGCTCGACCGCGTGTTGGGGGAAGCGTGGAAAGCACCCGCGTCCGGAAGTCGGCTGCTGCATGTGGTTTCCTATTCTGATCCCGCGGCTTCGCACCGCGAGGTCGCGGGTCTGCTCGATGACTACGCTTTCACCGCGCTGGCTTGCCTCGATGCCTACGAGGCGACCGCCGACCTCAGTTACTTCAATTTTGCGCAGGCAATCGCCGATGCCATGATCGCCCGCTTCTACGACGCGACTTCTGGTGGTTTCTTCGACAGCGAGCCTGCCGCCGACGGCCAGAGTCTGGGCGTGCTGGCGACGCGCCGCAAGCCGCTGCAGGACTCGCCCACTCCGGCGGGAAATCCCATGGCGGCCGTCGCGCTGCTTCGCCTGCATCATTACACCGGCGATGCTAGCTACCGGGACAAAGCAGAGCAAACGCTGGAGACTTTCGCTGGCGTCGCGGAACAGTTCGGCATCTTCGCGGCAACCTACGGAATTGCCGTGGCCCATCTGTTGGAGAGCCCGATGCAGGTTGTCGTAATCGCCGAAGCTGGAACCGAAGCTGGAAACGAAGATGCGGCCGAAAAGCTGTACGCGGAGGCGATTGCGCCCTTTGCATTCCACAAAACCACGCTGCGGTTGGCGGCAAATCAGGCGGTTCGAGAGAATCTGCCGCCCGCGTTGGCCGTGACCATCCCGAACCTTCCAACTCTGGGATCAGGAAAGTCCTTCGCCGTGCTCTGCTCGGGATCAGCCTGCCAACCGCCAATTTTCGATGCGGCGGAATTGCGCAGTGCGCTCGAAGCGTCGTTGACTCGACCTCGTTGAAGCTTGAAGGACGTACAGCGAGCAACTCTTGAGAATCCCGCGTCTCACAAACGACGCGAGACAAGGCCCGCCACCCAACCAAAAAAGAGGGGCTGTCGGGTTAGTATGAGTCCCGACAGCCCAAATATAGCGAGCCCCAGTTTTCGGCCCAAGTTGCAGTTACCAGCTGTAGTTACGACAAGTTACTTTGGTGACCTTGCGGTCAAGCCTGCGACCGGTTCTACTGCGGTGGCAGGGTTGTTGAGCAGTTAGGTGTGTGGGGTGGGCACAGAATCAGCGGGCCACCGTCCAGGGCGGGAACCTGTTGGACGGCAGCTGCAAGAAATGTGCCCACTAGTCCTACCATCAGGACCGAAATCCTGATTGTGCGTTTCATGGGTTGTTCTCCTATATCCGCTTAGGATTTCCCCGGGGGGAAACTTTTTCGCGGACAGGCATTATAGGGCACCTGTCAACCCCCGTATGCAATAATTTTCACCCAGCCAAACCATCCCCCGCCTTCCGAGAGCTATTTACCTCCAGATCGAATTACCTTAGACATTGTTTTACTTATACTTCCGAGGAAACCCATGAAGTATTTGTTTCGCTTTCTGAAGGGGACACATCAGGGCCACGTCTGCCCGTTAGCGTTTACGATTTCAGAACAAGCTACTCCCGGAAAGCTACAAGTGGAATCGGCGAGGGGGCAAAGCGAGACTTCGTTGAACTTATGTCTTGGAACTCACAGGCACGACCGGAATGCTGAAGCCGCCGGTTGCAGCCGCCGCACTGGCAGCCGCCGCCGGGGCACGCTCGTTCTTATGTGCAACCTCATGTTTATGTACAACCTCATGCGCGACCTCGTGCGCTGCCAGATCCTGACGGGTACGGGAAATCGCCCGGTCCACCATCGCATCAAACATGGGGATCAGCGAATCAGCCGGCAGGGGATGATGAATGTCATACAGGCTCTGCTCCCAGCGCTGCGGTTGCAGAAGAGACGCGGACGCGTCGCGCGCCGGCCTCTTCACCACTACATAGCCGAACCACACCACCAGACTGGCGTTGTAGGCAGCCATGTTCAGGATGCTCAGCCACGCGCCTCCCAGATGATTCCCCACGAACGAGCAGATCAGCACCAGTTCGACCACGGCGAACGAGCCAAAGCCGAGGGCGATGCCGAAACTGTGCTGGCGGCGGCTCACCCCTACATAGTGCGCGAAGAATAGCAGGAAAAGAACCATTCCCACCTGGATGATGCGCACACATCGTTGCGAGGTGACAATGGCCTGCATCCAGGGCACCACCTGCGAAGAGTTGGTGGAAACCGAAACCACTCCGGCCACCAGCAGCATAACCAGTCCCGCCCACTTGAAGAGCACCGTACCCAGATCGCGCAGGATGTGGAACGCGCGGAAAACGTCGACGAAGATTTCATGAATTACGGCAAAGCCGAAAATCACGCTCAGCGCGTCGCAAATCCAGTAGAAATAGAACAAGGCGGAATAACTGCGGTGGTACGCGGTAAAGACCACAGCAAAAGAGACCAGCTGAACCAGAACGTAACCGAAGAAAAACTTGAACTTACGATGCAGCCCACGGCGGTACATGAAGATCGCGATTCCCATCTCCAGGAGGGGATGCGCGATCCAGAGCGCGTAATAAAGAAGTCGAATCTTCTCGCTCATCATCTTCTCGCCAAGGGCACACTGCGGCGGGTAAGAACTGTAACACGCAGCCGCCAGTCTTCCGTGCTTTCGCTCGAAGCTGGTAAAGAAACGTTAGCCTGTCTTAACCAAGTGTTCAATGCACCCCAGTAATCGCAAAGTAACGTTACCTCTGTACGTACTCAGGCGCAAGGTTACCTTCGTGCTAAGGGCTTTGTAAGGCACGGGACAGTGGTCAGCAGGACTCGGCCGATGGGCGAATGCCGTATTCGAGCCAAACAGTTTACTGAAAAACGCGGTTCTGGCGCCGCCTTGGCGAACGCGCCCGTAGGGTTGCCTTGGGGTGGCGCAGCGCTCTCAGCGCTGCGATATCTCGTCCCGAACTCTAAGCGTCGGGCATCGAGTAGATATAGGCGCGCATCATCCGCACCTCGTCGTCCTTCTCATCCAGATCATGCAGCAGGATGTCGCGCAGCGACACCACGCCAATCAGTTGCCCGTCGTGGCAAACCGGCAAGTGACGGAAGCCGTGGCGCCGCATCAGCGCCATGCAGTTCTCCAGGCTTTCGTTCATGTTGATGCTCAGAGGATCGTCGGTCATGACCTCGGCCAGGCAGGTGCTGCGAGGATCACGGCATTCCGCCACTACGCGCCTCATGAGGTCGCGCTCGGAAAAAATCCCAACCAGCTTGCTGTTGTGCAGAATGGGCACTGCGCCGATGTTGCGCTCGACCATCACTCGCACGGTTTGGAGTACCGTATGGCCCAGCTCCGCCTGATACGTATCCTGATGCTTGATCAGGTCGCAGATACGCATTTGACACCTCCCGGCTTACAACGTTCCGAGCAGTCCAAAAGCATCTACCGGGCCGGAAGTATATGCCGAAAGGGAGCCGGAAAGAAAGAGAAAAAGGCGGCCCAGGCCGAAGTTTCGCCCAAAATTCCCATATCCCCGCGCGGCGGTCCCAAGTTCTAGATCGGCTCTGGTGTACAATCTCACCCGATTTCGGAAGCGCGTGGGAGGAAACTCTGGCTTCCGATTACATCCTGTTGCGGAGTCATACATGTTCATGGGAGGCAGCGTACGCGCGACCAACCGATTAGCCTTGGTCAGCCTGCTGGTAACCGTGAGCTGGTCGCAGGCGCAACAACCACAGATATCCAGCCTGGATCGCGGCCGTGCTCAAGACATGCTAAAGATCATCGCGGGCGAAGTCCGCAAACATTACTACGATCCCAAGTTTCAGGGAGTGGACTGGGATGCCAAGGTTGCCGAGGCAAAGCAGAAGATCGAAAAGACAACGTCCATGAATATGGCCATGTCGCATATCGCCGCGGCCCTGGACACGCTCAACGACTCACACACATTCTTTCTGCCTCCGCAGCACTCCTACCGTCATGAGTACGGATTGCAGTATCAGATAATAGGCGCTCGATGTTTCGTGACCCGAGTTCGCCCCAAGAGCGACGCCGAAACCAAGGGAGTGAAGGCAGGCGACGAAATTGTCACGCTAAACACCTACAACGTGAATCGGGAAGATCTCTGGAAGGTGCAATATGTATTCTCGATTTTGCGCCCACAACCAGTACTGCAACTGGGGCTGCAGGATCCCTCGGGAGCGCAACGCCAGGTCGAGGTCGCGGCAAAAATCCGCGAAGGGAAAAAACTCACAGATCTGACCTGGGAGAGTGGAGGGGTCAATATCTTTGATCTGGTGCGCGAAGGAGAAACCGACCGACACCTGATGCGTGCACGCGTCCAAGAGTACGGGGACGAGTTGATGGTTCTCAAGATACCCGAATTCAACTTCTCGGCAGCCGAAATTGCAGACATGATCGGCAAGGCACGCAAGCATAAGAACCTGATCGTCGATTTGCGGGGCAATCCGGGAGGCGCCGTTGAAACACTGAAACACCTGGTGGGGGGCGTATTTGATAAGGAAGTAAAAATCGCGGATCGAATTGGACGCAAAGACGCCAAACCCGAGGTTGCCAAGCCGCTGCACGATCCATTCACGGGCAAAATTGTCGTTCTCGTGGACGCGGAGTCGGCTTCGGCGTCAGAACTGTTTGCCAGGATCATCCAACTCGAGAAGCGAGGAATTGTGATCGGAGACCATTCTTCCGGCAGCGTCATGGAAGCCAGGGAATACGAGGAACAAACGGGAACGGAAACTGCGATCTTCTATGGAGCCTCCATCACCGAGTCGAATCTGATCATGACCGATGGAAAGAGCCTGGAACATGTGGGAGTGACGCCCGATGAGGTTGTGCTGCCGACAGCCCAGGATATCGCCAATGGGCGCGATCCAGTTCTGGGGCGCGCCGCCGAGTTACTGGGTATAAAGGTCAGCGCGGAAGATGCAGGTAAAGCTTTTCCTTACGAATGGCCGCCGGAAATCTGAGAAGGCTACGTCCGATTGTCGAACGCATCATCGCCGCTGAAGACAAAGTACGAGCAGTTCCACAGATCTGTGGGCACGCTGCCGCGCGGGCGGGCTGTGATTACGATGTTGTAGTCGTCCGAACTGGGCAGATTCATGACGCGCAGCGAGTCTCCGGCAGGGGCAACTCTCTCGGCCACGCTCGTTCCGGACTCGACCATTCTCGTTTCCATCATGCCCGGTTCGATCACCGCCAGCCACGCCAGAAACTCATGCAGATCACGCGTACGCGGACGTCCGGGGATGATAAAAGAAACCTCCGCCTCTTGCGTGGAAAAGTGCCAGGCCAGCGAGGCCGCGAGATCGACGGACTTTTCATAGGAGCGCTCCGACATGAGTCCAGGCTCTGGATTGTCAAAGGCGATGCACAGTCTGCGCTCGTCCTCGCGGGCGAACTCGCGGACTTTCAACGAGCCCGACTTGGCGGTCGCCTTCCAGTCGACGTGGCGGGCGGAATCTTCCGGCTGGTATTCGCGTATGCGGTACAGCTCCGCGCCGCGGCCGCGAACAAAACTCTCCCACTCGCCGCGCACCAACGGCAGAATTTCAAAGACTTCGTCAGTGGGCTCGATCCGCGGATAAACCAGTACCTCTCGCGGCAACGAAACATGCCGCGTCTTGGTGAGGAACGCGAAAGGAAATCGCGTGGCTAATCCAAAACTGCTTTCGCGATAACGTCCACGCTGATCGAATTTCAAATCCAGGTCGGCCGACAATTCAGCCAGCGGAGGTAGAAACGGAAAATAAGCCATCCCCTGAAAAATTCCCGGAGGCGGTGGCACCACAATCACCCGGCGCAGGCGCCGATCAGGCAGGCGCAGCCACTGCCGCTCCGACGGGCGGTTAAACGGGAAGGCAAACGTGGTCGCCTCCCACTGCCATTGCCGGACTGCTTTTTTTCTCTTCTTGCGCGTGGAAACCACGCGGATCGAAAACGACGGCAGGAGCCGCCGCGGGTTGCGCAACACAATGTGTCCTGACACCCGCCGCCCGGCAAAGACGTGCTCGGGCAGGCGGACGTCGAGTTCCAGCCAGCGCAGCACCCATGCGGAAGCAACTCCCGAGACCAGGATCGCCGCCAGCATGGCCGCCACCACGATGTACAAAAGATTGTTGCCCGTATTGAGCGCGGCGATGGCGATCACGACTGTCACCACCACATACACGATCCCTGCGCGGGTTACGTCGTAATCAAATGACTCGCGCAGCCGTTCCACCGCCACGCGCCGCGCCAGATAGGGCACCGTGACCAGTCCCACCAGGGTTGCGAGCACCAGGGAAGTCGAAGCCAGAATGATGGTGGCCCAAAGGTTGCCCGCATCGCGCGAAACGGTAGAGAACAGCGCCGCGGCGAACGCCAGTCCCAAGCCAAGCAGCGCCAGCAAAAACTTGACCCAGACTTCCCCCGACCCCGATTGCAGCCACTGCACCACGCGCGCGGGCATAGACACTGACGCGCTCGATTTCAACGGATTGGCGTAAGTGGAACCCACTTCCCCGGAGCCTAACATCCTCGGGAGGAACGGACAACCAGGATCAGCTTGCGCGGAACGCGTTCGTAACCTGAGCCCCGGTTATGGTTGGCAAATGTGGCTACATTTCGCCAGCCAGTTTCATTCTTCTGATTCCGATTCTCTTGTGCTAATCTTCTGCCCGCACAGAACCAGGACCCCGTAACACGCATTCCCATACTTAAACCTGCAAGGAGACCCCATGCCTATCGGTAAACGTGCCGCAGCGGAATTCTTTGGAACATTCTGGCTGGTATTTGGGGGATGCGGTGCCGCCGTCCTGGCCGCCGGCATTCCCAACGTCGGCATCGCTTACGCCGGCGTCGCCCTCGCCTTCGGGCTCACCGTCCTCACCATGGCTTTTGCCATAGGACACGTCTCCGGTTGTCATTTGAATCCGGCGGTAAGCCTGGGTCTGGTCGTGGGCAAGCGCTTCCCTGCCTCGGAATTGCTTCCCTACGTCGCCGCACAGCTCGTAGGAGCAATCGCCGCGGCGGGCGTGCTCTACATCATCGCCAGCGGAATTCCCAGCTTCGACGTCCACGCCAGCTTTGCCCTGAACGGCTACGGCGAACACTCACCCCAGGGCTATACGCTCCTGGCCGGCTTCGTCGCCGAAGTCGTGCTGACGGCATTTTTCCTGATGGTGATCATGGGCGCAACCGACATTCGCGCCCCCAAGGGATTCGCGCCCATCGCCATCGGCCTCTGTCTGACCCTGATTCACCTGATCAGCATTCCGGTGACCAATACGTCGGTGAATCCCGCGCGCAGTACCGGCCCGGCAGTCTTCGCCGGCGGCTGGGCGCTGCAGCAGCTGTGGATGTTCTGGGTCGCCCCTCTGATCGGCGGCGCCATAGGCGGCGGCCTTTATGCAGCTCTCTTCTCACAGGATCCAGAGCCGACGGTCAGAAGCGCGATGGCGGCCGAACCCAAGTCGACGAGATAACGCCAACTCCCCCGTCCATGTCATCCTGAACGCTGGCGAAGCCAGGGTGAAGGACCCTACGTCAGCCAGCCGTCGCGATGCAGTCGACGGGATCATCGCGCAGTGTATGCGGAACCTAAGAATCCCGTCCGCTGTACTGCCCCATATCCGCCGTCGTACGGTCCCTCGCCGCGGCTTCGCCCCGGTTCAGGATGACAACGAGCTTCAGTACTCCGCCAGTTCCTTCATCGCCAGGAAGAGATCATTCGGCTGGGGAAGAATTGCGTCTTCGAGAATGGGCTGGTAAGCCACGAACACATCCTTCGCCGCCACGCGGCGGACCGGGGCGTCGAGCTTGTCGAACAGCTGGTCGGCGAGCCGGGCCGCGATCTCTGCGCCATAACCCCAGCTTAAAGTGTCTTCATAAGCCACGAGCGCGCGATTGGTCTTCGCGACCGACGCAGCAATCGTATCCCAGTCAAACGGATTCAGGCAGCGCAAGTCGATCAGCTCAACGCTGACACCTTGCTCGCGTTCCAGTTTCTGCGCGGCTTGCAGAGCGCGTGGAACGACCGCGCCATAAGTAATCACAGTCAGGTCTGTGCCGGGATGCACGATCTTCGCCTTGCCAAACGGGATCATGTAATCCGGCCCTGGATAGGCAGCGCGCCCAAACGATTCGCGATACAGCCGCTTGTGTTCAAGAAACAGCACCGGATCGTCACAGCGGATCGCCGTCCGCAGCAGCCCCGCGGCATCCTGCGAGTTCGACGGGAAGACCACGCGCAGCCCGGGAATGTGCGTGAACACGCTCTCGCCGCACTGCGAATGATAGATCGCCCCACCGGTCAAATATCCGCCGATGGCGACGCGAATCACGATCGGGCAGGAGAATCCGTTATTCGAGCGCCAGCGGATCACGCTGAGCTCGTCGCGAATCTGCATCATCGCCGGCCAGATGTAGTCGAAGAATTGAATTTCGACGACCGGCTTCAGTCCCCGCGTCGCCATACCTGTGGCGCGGCCCACGATCGCAGCCTCAGCCAGCGGCGCGTTGAAGACGCGATCGGTGCCGAACTCGTTCTGCAGACCGAAGGTGAGCTTGAAAACTCCGCCCTTGCCCTTCACCAGCTTTCGCTTCAGATACTCTTCTCGGCTGCAGTCGGCGACATCTTCACCGAAGATCACGATGCGCTCGTCGCGCTTCATTTCGTCGCGCAGCGTAGCCGTAATCAGGTCGGCCATGGTCTTGGCTGCGGGCTTCTTGCCGTCAGCCGGAACTTCAGGCGCCACCGGTTGCGTGTCAAAGGCGGACGACGCGGGATCGAGATCGGGCGAATACACAAACTGCATAATGCTTTCGGGCGCGGGCGGCAGCGCTTCAAGCGCCTTATCGACCGCGATCTGCAGTTCGGCTTCGACTTCTTGCTCGAGCTGGTTAATTCCCTTCTCGTCGAGAATGCCTTCGCGCAACAGAAACATCTGCGTGCGCGTGACCGGATCGCGCTGGGCATCCCTTTCGCGCTCGGCGTCAGGACGATAAAGCCGCTCGTCATCCGACAAGGAGTGCGAATACGGCCGGATCACGTGTGCGTGCACAAACGCCGGACCGTGCCCCTCGCGGCAATACTGCGTAGCCCGCCGGAAAGCGGCATAGCTCGCCACCGGATCCGTGCCGTCAACTTCTTCGAAATGGAAATGAGGGAATCCCGAAACGAGGCGCGAAATGCTTCCGCCCGCGGTCTGCACTTCAACGGGGACCGAAATCGCGTAGCCGTTGTCTTCCACGCAGAAAATTATCGGCAACTTGCCCAGGGCGGCCGCGTTCATCGCCTCCCAGAATTCACCTTCGCTCGAAGTCCCGTCGCCCAGAGAAACGTAGGTGACTTCGTCACCCTGAAAGCTGACGTTCTTGAACTGGCGGTAATCCGCCATCGATTGTGAAGTGGGTGCCCCATCCTTCGCGTTTTGTGCGAAGGGTGGGAGAATCGGAACCTCCGCAGCCTTGGGATGGCGCGCGAAATACCTTCCCCCCTCGGCGCAGCCAACCGCCTGCAGAATCTGCGATCCCGTCGGCGACGACTGGGTCACAATGTTCAGCGCGGGATAGCTCCAGTGCGAAGGCATCTGCCGTCCGCCTGAACTGGGATCATTAGCCGCGCCCACGCCCTGCAAAAACATGTCATAAGGCTTGACTCCGAGCGCCAGGCACAACGCACGATCGCGGTAATAGGGATAAAACCAGTCATACCCCGGTTTCAGCGCCAGTCCGGCGGCCACACCAATCCCCTCATGCCCCGCCCCCGACATCTGAAAATAGATTTTCTGCTGGCGTTTGAGCAGGATTTCCCGGTCGTCAACCCGCCGGGACGTATACATCAGGCGGTAGGCCTGAATCAGCTGTTCGCGCGTAAGTCCCTCATACAGCTTGGCCTTCTTCGCGCCGTTGGCCGTCAGGGCCAGCTTGGGGTCAGTCTTTGTCGTGGCCATCCGGTTTCAGGGTCCCGCTCGCGTTAGATTCCTCGCAGCTTCAGGTGGATTCCACGAAGCCGCTCGAACCTGTTGGATTGTAAATCTTAATCGCGCGTTGGAAAAGTGCGGAAATTGCGGAAAGGCTGAAAGCTGACGGCTGAGTGCCGGGTGCTTTATGCTGGAAGGGCATGATTCGCACCCACCGCGCTTTTGACCACCACTCGATCAAGCTGGTGATCTTCGATCTCGACGGCACGCTCATTGACTCGCGCCTCGACCTGGTGCATTCGGTCAACGCGGCGCTGCGCCATATTGAGCGGCCGGAATTGCCCGATGATGTCATCGCCAGCTACGTCGGGGATGGCGCGCCTGTCCTGATTCAGCGGGCGCTGGGCGGAGAGGCCGCCGACAAAGCGCTGGTGCGGAAGGGCTTGGAGTTTTTCCTTTCCTACTATCGCGAGCATAAGCTCGATCACACGACGGTGTACGCAGGAATTGCCGAAGCACTGGCGGCGATTCACCAATCCACTAACGGCACTCCGCGCAAGATGGCCGTGCTTTCGAATAAGCCGGTCGTCCCTTCACGGGTGATTGTCGAGGCGCTGGGCCTGGGGCGATTCTTCTCGCAGATCTATGGCGGCAACAGCTTTGCCAGCAAGAAGCCTGATCCCGAGGGGGCGCGCAAGCTGCTCGAAGAGTATGGCGTGCAGCCGCAACACGCTGTCATGATCGGCGACTCCCACGTTGACGTCAGCACCGGACGCAATGCGGGGATGGTCACGATCGGCGTAACTTATGGCTTCGCTCCGCATACTCTTCAGAACGACCCTCCTGATATTGTGGTGGATCATCCCAGCGAATTGGCGGAGCTGTTCGTCGCATTGTGAGGCGCCGAGTCGCAGCCACTGCCTCATGAATGGTGCAATCAGCGTGCAAGTGGGTGAATACGGAGCAGTTGCAGGTTTTAAGTGTTGTGGAATATTATCCTTGTATCGCATTGATAATAAACCACTTAAATCCAGACGTTAAAGCGGTTTAACTTCCCGACTGGGGACCTCGATTTGGCCTGCGCACGATGGGCCAGAGGAATCGTTTGCCAGCAGCAGCCGGCACCGGCACGACAGCGCAGGGCATTTCCTGCACGAAGGAGAAGGAATACGACTACCACGGGACCGAAGAGCATCCCTGAGAACCGCTCTGTCGCCCCTCCGGGGCTGGCTCTTCTCCTCCATCGCGCCCACAGCTTACGCTGTGGGCTGCATTCTTGCGCCGCTTTGCGGCTGAAAGCCCAGGCCCTCAACTCATGACTGCATCCCGAGCCGCTTTATCTGACTTTACTCCCGGGTTTACTCAAAAAGAACTGCGCAAGTTGCGCGGGATGAAAAATCCTTACGGCATTCAGAAGTTTCTCGATGACATGCCGTATCACCTGGAAGATACGGCGTGGTCGCCGCGGAAAGTGCTTGCGGAACAATCGTCGCACTGCCTCGAGGGCGCGATCTTCGCGGCGGCGGCGCTGCGGGCCAACGGATATCCGCCGCTGTTGCTGGATTTCGAAGCCGAACATGATACCGACCATGTAATCGCGATTTATCGTGAAGCCGGCTGCTGGGGCGCGGTGGCGAAATCGAACTACACCGGATGCCGCTGGCGGGAACCGGTTTATCGCACGCTGCGGGAGCTGGCGCTAAGCTATTTCAACGCCTACTTCAACTTGCGGCGGGAGCGCACGCTGCGGCGCTACTCCGTTCCAGTCAATCTGAAGCGTTTCGACCGGCAACACTGGATGACCACCGACCAGCCGGTGTGGTTTATCGTCTATCACCTGTTCGACATCAAGCACTATTCCCTGCTGACCAAGGCGCAAGAGAAGAAGCTGCATCGCGTGGACGAGCGGCTGTTTCAGGCAGAATGCTTAGGGAAGGCTCACAAGCACAGGGACTGACGCGAGGGTCCGGCTAAAGTTCCGGCGGCCGCTGCCGATAGATAAGTGGATAGGAATACTCAGGGCCTCAGTGCTGGCCAGCGTGCCTCGGGATGACACGGCGGGGTCTGGGGAGAGCATGGACTTGGAAGCGCGCAGTCAATTCGAGACGAACCCGACTCAGGCACAGGCTCGCGAAATGGTGGATGCGCGCCGCCATCCCCGGTACAAGCTCGAAGTGGAGATCCGCGTCTATCCCCGCGACTGCCCGGTGGTTCGCGGGTATACCGTAGACATCAGCGAATCCGGCATCTCCGCCATGCTGCGCGGGGAAGTTCCGGTGGGCGAGGTGCTTCGCCTGGAATTCGCGCTGCCGCTCGGTGACGTGGAGGTCGTCGCGCTGGTTCGCCATCAAAACGCATTTCGCTATGGCTTCCAGTTCGTGGAAGCCGGTACGGCAAAGAATCTCATTGCACGCACCTGCAACCAGTTGGCTGTGCAACAGTCCGTGCTTGGGTGTTAAACGGGTGTTAAATAAGATCACCGACGATCGCTCCCATAAATGATCATTCCCCTCAGGGCAGAACGCGAAACTCTACGTTACTCTTGAGGGTGTTCGAGGACGTTGCAACCTCAACCACGCCGCTAGTAGCGCCAGCTGGTACGGTAGTGGTGATTTCGCTCCCCGACACGACCTCGAAAGTTGCTGCTGCGCCGTCAAAGGTGACGCTGGTTGTGCCAGTTAGATCGTTTCCCAGAATTGCCACCTTCGTTCCAGCTTTGCCAGAGCTAGGGAGCGTCGTGACGAAGGGGCCAAGTCCCACGGATAGGCTAAAGACTGTGCCATCGTTATTGGCTCCGGCGGACGTCGTGCCGTAGAATCCGCCGTTGGTGGCCTGCATGAGTCCGGCTCCGGGGTATGCACCATTTTCATAATCGAAGCTATCAAATAGCGTGGTTAGCGCGCCTGCGGTCGTAATTTCAAAGATTGTCCCGCCCCAGTGGATGTAGATTTGGGCTGTCCCGTATTCGGTCGTTCCATAGAGCTTTCCGTCGGAGCCTTGCATTAGCGGTTGCGGGTTGCTGCCATCGCTAAAGTCGAAGCTATGGAGCGTACTGAATTTGCCTGCGGCACTGATTTCAAAGACGGTGCCCTCACCGTCGGATCCCCCGAGGACTGTGGTCCCATAGAAGTTCCCGTTGCTGGCTTGCATCAGTCCATTCGGAAGTTCACCGTCGGTGCAGTAGGGCCGATGCCCACGGGGGCAGAAACTGTAGATAGTCGAGAGCCTGCCCGCCGGGGTGATCTCGAATACCGTGCCAGCGTCACTCGAGTTGGCCCCGCCGCCCTCTGTTGTACCGTAGAAATTTCCATTGGTACCTTGAACCAGCGCCAAACCATACGGGTTAGAGCCGTCGGCACAGTTCGCTAGAGAGCAAAAAGTGTAGAGCGTGGTCAACTTCCCTGCTGGGGTCATTTCAAAGACAGTGCCGTAGCCGCAGTAGTTGTCGCAGCTATAGATGGTCGTCCCATAGAAGTTTCCGTTGCTGGCTTGCATGAGGCTGCTCGGGCCAAAACCGTCGGAGCAGGCCGGTTGTGAGCAAAAGGTATGAAGCGTGGTCAGCTTGCCAGCCGGAGTGATTTCGAAGACAGTTCC
>Ga0302326_10001143_pt1 | contig 68888 bp, 71 predicted proteins | sample Palsa_T0_3_FD_202264 | JGI IMG/M metagenome (GOLD analysis project Ga0302326, IMG submission 202264) | Peat permafrost microbial communities from Stordalen Mire near Abisko, Sweden - Palsa_T0_3 | ecosystem: Environmental > Terrestrial > Soil > Palsa > Peat permafrost | place: Sweden: Abisko... | reverse complement strand
CACCAACTCATGGGACCCGACTTCGTGACGATGGTGACAGACGTACTGGCGAGTACCGGCACGAGCCCGGAGCTTCTCACGCTCGAGATCACCGAGAGTGTTTTCATCCAAGACGCCGATCGAGCGCTCATCGTGCTAAATGACCTGAAACGCCTCGGGGTCTTGCTGGCTCTCGACGACTTCGGCACCGGGTATTCATCGCTCAGCTACCTCCAAAGGTTCCCGGTCGACGTCGTCAAGATCGACCAAGGATTCATCGCCGACCTGGCCCGAGACCGGACGAGTAGCGCCATCGTGTCTGCGGTCATCGCGCTCGCTCACGAACTCGGTATGAAGGTCGTCACCGAAGGCGTAGAGACAGCCAAACAGCACGCCCAAGTAGCCGCGCTAGGCAGCGAATCCTGCCAGGGTTTCTACTTTGCCCGACCCATGTCTGCTGACAACGTCGGCATCTTGACGACTCCGACTACGAGCCGCGTCAACCCGCGCCTTCCGGTACCGGTGTAGCAGGAGGTCGATGCCTCTCCTGTCACTGGGCTCCTTCTAACGAACGAATCAGCGTCAGCCCAGCTCGGACAACGCCGCGGCGAGCGGTTCCAGGACGGCGGGAGTGTGCGGTGGCCGGATGTGCACGATGCCCAAGTCGGCACCGGCGTCGCCCAGGGCGGCCGCGGCAGCCGCCGCCGCAGATGGATCTCCGTCGAACATGACGTGGCTGGACAGGAGGATCTCCCCGGGGTCGCGGCCGATGTCGTGGCAATGCGCGTGGAGGACCTCGCGCTTGCGGGCGAACTCTTCGGGCGTTCCGCCGACGAAGTTCCAATGCTGGGCGAAGCGGGCAGCAGTGCGCAGGGTGCGCCGCTCCCCGCTGCCACCGATGCAGATCGGGGGATGGGGTCGCTGCACGCCTTTGGGCTCGTTGCGAGCATCGACCAGGTGGTAGTACTCGCCCTTGAAGGTCGTCGTCTCCTGGCTGAGTAGGCCGACGAGGACCTCGCAGGCCTCCTCGAAGCGGTCGCTCCGCTGGCGGGGCGTGCCGAGCTCGATGCCGTATGCGCCCGACTCCTGCTCGTTCCACCCGGCACCGATGCCGAGCTCGAGACGGCCGCCGGAAATGATGTCGAGCGTCGACGCAATGTTGGCGAGGACAGCCGGATGGCGGTAGTGGATGCCGGTGACGAGGGTGCCGAGCCGGAGTCGGCGCGTGGCCTGCGCCAAGGCGATCAGGGTCGTCCAGCCCTCCAGGCAGGGGCCGGTGCTATCGGAAAAAATGGGGTAGAAGTGGTCGAAGGTCCATCCGGACTCGAAGACTTCGATGTCGTCAGCCGCTTGCCAAACGGCCAGCATGTCGGCCCAGGTGGTGTGCTGGGGGGCGGTCTTGAAAGCGAAGCGCATCCCCGAACTTTACCGGGCTGCTCAGATCTCAGCGCAGACCCTCTCAGCCGAGGGTGCGGGCCATCACGACTCGTGCTCCGAAGGCCGCCAGGTCAGCCTCCTGCGCCACCACTTCTGCCAGCTCGAAATCGAGCGCGTCGGGCAACTCACGGAATCCGATCCGGCGGTACCAGGGGGCATTGAAGGGCACTTCAACGAAGGTGGTCAAGGTGATGAGGCGATTGCCATGACGAGAGGCCCATTGGCAGCTCGCTTCGACCAGCGATGCCCCGATGCCGAGGCGACCGTACTCGGACAGCACCGACAGCTGACCGATGTGGGCGTGACCGTCGACCAGCTCCAGGCGCGAGAAGCCAATGGATGGGCGTCCAGCCACCAAGACGGCTACGGTCCGGGCCCTCTCGGCTGCGATAGCTTCCGGGTGGGAAGGGGGCAGTGGCCACATTCCGAACGGTCGAAGCAGTCGATCTGAGGCCGTTTCGATACCTGCCACCAGATCCTCCTCGCCCGCCTCCATGGGCCGAACGGCCGGGTCGAACCGCGGCGGCTCGTTTATGTGGGCGATGGCAGCTAGATCGGTTTCGTCTGTCCGCCTGGGTGGATAGCCGCGGTGCTTGAGCCGCTGCGCCTCGGCGCTGAGGCACACCACCCGCTGGCCCGCCACGGCGCGCTGCACCCAGCCCCACGCCGGAAAGATTTCGAGGTCGCCTTCGTGGTCGACTTGGACGGCGTGGCCATCAGCGCGGTAAACGAGCCCGTTGAGATCGACCCGCTGGCCGCCGCGTGACTGCAACACCATCCTGTCTGGCGGCTCTTCGAGCACGGCATCGAAGCCGCGGTCAATAAAACGGGAAGCGGCGGCGACCATCCCGTCCCTGGGTACAAAGAGATCGACATCGTGGTGGCTCCGGCTGACCCGCCCAGCCAGGACATCGACCCCCCAGCCACCACCCAGGCGTACGTCGCAGTCCTTCAGGCGCTCCAATGCCTCGAGTAGCGGAACGAATCCACCACAATCAGCTGACTCGCTCACCCAGCAAATGTACCGAGTGAGGCTGGGTGCACGGCTGGAGGGGTGTTTGCAGTGTGGGCGAGGAGCTGGGCCGGCGCTTCCGCGGAAACAATATCGGGAGGCGCTTCCGCGGAATCGTGGGGTTGGCTGGCGCAGCTGAGGCCCGGCCCGGGCATCAGCTTCCCCGGCAGCGGCTCGCTTCCGCTGCGGAACAGTTTCCTGAGACGCGCGGCCAAATCTCTGACTAACATCAGAGAAGTGAGCAGTGACCCTCAGATCGATACGGTGCGTGGCTTCAATCGGGCAGTCACACAACGAGTGGGCGCGCTCGACGACCACTACCTGGCGCGGGACCGGCCGCTCGGTGAGGCCCGAGTTCTTTGGGAGATCGGTACGAAGGGCTGCGACGTCCGCGTCATCCGGTCGCGGCTGGCCCTGGATTCGGGGTACCTCAGCCGAATTCTGCGGTCCCTGGAGGCCGCCGGCTTGATCACCATGAGCACGAGCGAGCAAGACAAGCGCGTCCGAACGGCCCGGCTCACCAAGACGGGTAGGGCCGAACGGGCGGAACTTGACCGGCGCAGCGACGCCTTGGCGCGGTCGATGCTCGACCCTCTCACCGTGGCGCAGCGCGAATGCCTGGTGTCCGCCATGAGCCAGGTCCAGAAGCTCTTGACTGTGTCCCTGATCGAGATCCAGGTCGTTGACCCGGTCGACCCCATAGCGCAGCATTGTCTGCGCCAGTACTTCGCCGAGCTCGACCGGCGGTTCGACGCTGGGTTCGATCTGGCCAACAGCCTCCCCGCCCCTCCAGACGAGATGCGGCCCCCAGCCGGCATCTTCCTGGTCGCGTCTCTGTCGCAGGATCCCATCGGGTGCGGCGCCTTGAAATTCCACGGCGACGAACCAACCGAACTGAAGCGAATGTGGGTGGCACCGACCGCTCGGGGGCTGGGAGTCGGTCGTCGCCTACTCCGAGAACTCGAGAATCGGGCGTTCGAAGGCGGCAGCCGCGCCATCCGACTCGAGACCAACCGGGCGCTCACCGAGGCGGTCGCGATGTACCGCTCCGCAGGCTATAGGGAAGTCGATGCGTTCAACGACGAGCCGTACGGCGACCACTGGTTCGAGAAGCAGCTCGGCGACGGCGTGGGTGACGTCCTTACGGAAAGCGATACTCGCTACGTCGCTCGGGGTCCACTGGGCTCATGATCCCGACGGCGTTGCTGTCGGGGTCCTCGACGACCGCGTACCGGGCACCCCAGAACGCGTCGTAGGGCGGCTGCTGGCCCCGGTACCCGGCGCCGGTCAAGTCCGCGTAGATCTCATCCACGCGCTCCCGCCGGTCGACTTTGAACCCGAGCACTCCCATTCCGTCCGACCAGCCCTGGTTCCAGTGGCAAGCGAACTCCTGCTGTCAAAATCGACGTCCATGGCGCCGGGCTGTACAACGCCTAGGCGCCCTGGTAAGTGCCGAAGGTCCAGACGTTCCCATCGGGATCGCGTACGGCGAATCCCCGCGAGCCGTAGTCCTCGTCCTTGAGGCCTTGCAACACCTCGGCGCCACAAGCTCGGGCCCGCTCGAAGAGGCCGTCTGGATCGTCGCAGACGACGTAGACGGACACCGGGCCGGTTGGAAGTCGATCGTGGACGTCGTCGTCTGACGCTCGTTTGTCACCGAGCATCAGGCCACCGCCGAGAGGCCACCGCAACTCGGCGTGGTGCACGACGCCGGCGTCCTCGACCATCAGGCTCTCCTCGAACCCGAAGGCATCGGTCAGGAACTTGATCAGGCCCTTGGCATCCTGGCTTCGCAGCGAAGGCCAGACCATCGGGAGGTTGGTTTCGGTCATACCCTCAGCTTGTATCGAGTTCGACCGTCTCGTCTTGTACGAATGGGAGCTCCTCGGCCATCCACGTCGTGGGGCTGCATCCGGCGATCTCGTGCCACTCCCGGTTCATATGGGCTTGGTCGTAGTAGCCCGATACGGCGGCCACGGTCGCTAGCGCGGGCCGCTCCGGGCAGGCGACGAGATGCCGGGAGCGGTCGAAGCGCAGTACGCGGGCAGCCACCTTGGGGGCCAGACCCAGTTCGCGCCGGAATAGCTCCCCCAGGTGTCGGCGGCTGTAGCCCGTCTCGGCGGCCAGCGCCGACACCTCGATGGCGCCACCGCTAGAGACGAGCTGTTTCCAGGCCCACTCGACCTCGCGGGGAGGACTGAGTCCCGCTTGTAGCTGCCGGACCAGTACCTCGTCCAACACCGCGAAGCGTTCCCGCCAGCCCCCGGCATTGACCAGTCTGTCGACCAGCCTCGCCGCGCTGGGCCCGAGGAGATCTTCGAGATCCACCACGGCGTCAGCCAGCTCTCCGGCGGGAACGCCCAGCAGGGCTCTTGCGCCCAACGGGGTGAGCTCGAGGGAGATGCCGTACTGATACCCGTCATGGCGGATGTACGCCGGGCTGGCGTGCAGGCCGCCGACGAAGGCCTGGAACCTTCCGGGCGCCTGATTGCCGTGTGGCATACGGGCGATGTCGACCGGGTCGTCGAGGCTGACGATGAACGTCAGCTGTCCGGACGGCAGACCTCGGTGGATAGCCGGCGGCCCGACGGTTCGATAACCCCTATAGCGTCGGATTACCGATCGCAACGGCAGAGCCGGTGTCGCTCCGACTGCTTCGACGTCGGGCTCGTCCCCGGCACCAGGGTTCGTCGACACCCGGATCGACCCGTCCACGCCGGCCCACTTTAGACGAGGCGACGTGGAGACCGGCTAGTCGGCGCCTACTACTGAGCCAATAGAGATGGGCTGCGCTACTGTGCCGTTACTCAAAGTTGGGGGTGTCCGATGCGGGCTTGGTTGCGGGAGCGGGCCTGGTCGGGTTTGGCGCCCGCGAGGTTGGCGGCGGCGGTGTTGGTGGCTGGTTTGCTGGCAAGGCAGCGGTGACGCCGGATGGGGGCGGGTATTGGTTGGTCGCCCGCGACGGCGGGGTCTTTAGCTTTGGTGACGCCCGGTTTTATGGTTCGACGGGCGGCATTCACCTCAATCAGCCGGTGGTGGGTATGGCGGTTGATCGGGCGGACGGCGCCGATGCGGTGTACGAGTCGGACTTCAGCCTCGCCCAGCCGAGGTTCGCTAGCCAATGCGCGCAAGCGCAAGATGCGGGCGCCAACGTGATCTTTCTAACGGGGAACGCCGACAGCCTGGAACGCCTCGCCGGGGATTGCTCCACCGGGCATTACTACCCGCTCTACGCCGCTTCCGGCTTTGCGGCCGGCCCATCGATGCAGGGCGATGACCAACTGGACGGGATGATCGCGACGGAGGCCACCTTTCCCTGGATGGACAGTTTTACCACGGCCCAAGCTGCCTACCAGAAGGCGATCGCAACATACGCCCCGGGTCTGGTCAGCTCTCCGGCGACTGCGGCGGCTTGGACGGCGGGGATGCTGGCCGTGGCCGGGTCGCAAGACCTGGGCCCTATCCCAACCTCGACTCAGTTTCTCCAGGGACTGTGGACGATCAAGAATGACGACCTCGGCGGCTTAGCGCCGCCGCTGACCTTCAATGCCAACGCACCCGCGTCGATCACATCGTGCTATTTCTCGGTCACCCTGTCAGACGGCCACTTCGTCGATCCCAACCACGGGCAGTTTCAGTGCTGACGAGTCAGGTACCCGCGAGCTCGGCGACGATGGGGGCGATCTGATCCATCACGGCGTCGCCTTGTACCACGAAGTAGCTCGTCCCCCAGCGGTCACGAGCCGCTCTGAGCTGGTCGGCGACAGTGCTGGCTTCACCCACCCAAGCATACGGCGAGGCGTCGAGGTCCTCTGGAGAGATGGAGAAGAGTTGGGCTAGCTGCTGGCGCGTCTCGCCGGCGCCCGGACCGACGGTCGCCGCGAAGACGAGGATGTTGAGCTCCAGGTTGTCGAAGCGGTCACCCGCGGCGTCCCTTACCCACTGGACTTTCTGGTCGAGCTTGTCCGGGACGACTTCCGTAGACGCGGAGGCATCGATGTACCCCTTCGGAAGAGAGGGGTTGATGCCGACGATGTCGGCCTCACGGGCGGCGATCCCGAGGACCTTCGGGCCGCCGCCGCCGATCAGAATCGGGGGGTGGGGTTGCTGGGCCGGCTTGGGCAGGCCATCGAGATCCGAGACGCGGTAATGCTCGCCTTCGAAGCTGAACGACCCGGTCGTCCAAAGACCCTTGTAGATGGCGATGGCCTCGAGCAGGCGGGCGATGCGTACCCCATCCCGGTCCTTGGCGATGCCGGATTGCTCGTAGTCGGTGTTCATCCACCCGGCGCCGATGCCGAACTCGAGTCGCCCGCCCGAGAGCATGTCGATGGTGGCAGCTTCCTTGGCCAGCACCACTGGGTGCTTGTAGTCGTTGTCCCACACCAGGGCGCCTACCCGCAGCGTGGTGGGTGGCGTCCGCGGCGGCCATCAGGGCCGGCACCGGGGCCAGTTGGTCCCCGAAGTGGTCGGGCAGGAAGAAGGAGGAGAAGCCAAGATCTTCTGCTTTGCGGGCTAACTCTGACCACGATGGGCCGTCAGCGGCGCTGGCGACTTGTACTCCGAAACGGAACTGCCGGGGATGGGGCATCCTGGCTCCCTGGGTCGAGCGCTTCCTGTATTGACGCTGGAGTTCGCCCCGGCGGCCGAATAACCGCAGAGTTCTTGGTCTATTCGCCCAGCGGCGGCGGGTAGACCTCGCGGACGTACTCGTCGACCTTGGCCTCCGGCAGCCGCAGGTACACGGCCAGGTAGTAGATGGCGAAGCTAAAGACCAGCAGCACCAGATTGTCAATGCCGATGTGGTACTTGCCGATGCCTATGTGGTTGTTGCCGCCGACCCACAGGTGCTGGAAGCCGTACAGGCCGTCGAACATGGGTCCGTGCCCGAAGCCGCCACAGAACGAGATCACCCCCATCCCGATCAGGTACGGGAAGATCCAGATGGCAGCCGTCCAGTCCACCACCGGTTGGTTGGGATTGAGCTTGAAGACGAAGGACACCGCCATGATGACGAGGCCGACGATCAGGACGAACATCAGGGTGGTGTAGGTCTGCCAACCCGAGTAATAGACGACGAAGTTGGCGAGGGTGAACGCCACGGGGGCCAACACTCGGGCGGACGGGAGGGTGTACACCCGATCAAGCTCCGGCTTCTGCTTGCGGAGGGCCCCCAGGGCGAGCGGGGCACCGCCGTACATCATGACCGAGGCGGAGGTCACCACGTTGACGAGCGACGCCCAGCTCGGGAACGGGAGGAGGAAGAGGAAGCCGATGGCGGCGGTGATGATGATCCCGATCCACGGCACCTTCCGGATCCTGGTGTCCTCGAGCGCGGCTGGTACATAGCCGTTCTTGCTCAGCCCGAAGCTGATCCTTGACGCCGAGGTCAGGTAGATGAGCCCGGTGCCGCCCGGGGACACCACCGCGTCGAAGCGCAGCAGCCAGGCCAGCCATCCGAGGGTAGCGAGCTTGGCCACCGTGTAGAACGGTCCCTGCTTGAGGGCCGCAATGCTGCCGACCTTGGCCCAGGTACCCGCGCTGGCGATCAGCTTGGGATCGAGCGCTCCGATGAAGGCCACCTGGGCCAGGACGTAGATGACGGCCCCGATGACCACGGACCCAATGACGGCCCGAGGCAGGTCGCGCTTGGGGTTACTGCTCTCACCTCCGAGCTGCACCGCCTGCTCGAAACCGAGCAAGGCGAAGATCACCCCGACCGGGAACGTCGCCACGATGGCCTTGAACCCACCCTGGCTGCCCTTGATGAAGAACCCGCCGTCGGCGGAAAAGTTGCCGCTGTGGAAGTGGGTGAGCAGCAGCACGATGACGGCGAAGATCGGGAGCAGCACCTTCCATGTGGTTATGCCGGTGTTGAAGCGGGACAGCCATTGGATACCGAGCAGGTTGACCGCCACGAAGAACACCATCAGGATGGCGCCGATCAGGAGTCCCGAGCCGGTGAGTACACCCTTGTTGGCATTGAAGAAGCCATGCGCCCACGTAACCGACGACAGGTACTGCAGCATGGCCGCCACTTCGATTGGGGCTACCGCGGCGGCCTGGATGTAGGAGAACCACCCGAAGACCGCACCGGCAAAGCTGCCGAAGGCGTAGTGCGGGAAGCGGCTGGTGCCCCCCGAGACGGGGAAGAGCCCTCCGAGCTCGGCGTGCACCAGCGCCAGGACCATGATGATCACCGAGGCGATGACCCAGCCGATGATCGCCGATGGGCCCGCCACCGCCAGTGCCCCCAAGGGCCCGAAGAGCCATCCGGAGCCGATGATCGACCCTTCTGACGCCCACAGGAGGCCCAAGATGCCGACATCCCGACTGAGATGCTCGGCCTCCAGGTTTGGGTCTTGTTCCACCGCTGTTGACATGTGCCCTCCCTGTCCTCAGTGGTCCACCCGGGACGACCGGGCGCCCAGCGGGTGAGAGTAGCAATCGACGCCGCCTCGTGCGTGAATGGTTTGTGAAAGGCCTCGCGGGAACTAGACCTGGTTGGTCACCGACCGGGCGATCTCACCCCAACGACCAAGTGTCGTCGGGTCGGCGGCGATCGACTCGGCAGCCAGGTACATGACCAGCCGGCTGGCGACGCCGGCGTAACGCGCCTCGAGGGCGCCGGCCATTTCGTCCCAGGTGGCAACCACCGCGTACTGCTCCAGCATCTCGTCGGTGATGGTGGCAGCCATGCCGGCGAGGTCGCCGGCCTTGAGCTTCTCGTTGAGGCGGGCCGAGGTCCCTTCGAAGCCCAGGTCGTCGAACTGGAACGCATAATTCTTGGTCGACCCGTAGAAGGCGATCTGGGCCCGGGCCCGTTCCAGCATCGGGGCCCGTTGCTCCGGCGTGTCCCCGGGGATGGCGAACACCGGGACTATCAGGTCGACCTCCGACGCCGGCCTGCCGGCTGCTGCGGCCCCCTCGGCCACCGCCGGCAACAGCCGGTTGCGCAGGTACGGCACCGAGTGAAAGGGATGGACGTGGATGCCATCCGCCTCCGCCCCGGCCATCGCAACCATCCAGGGCGCGACCGCCGACACGTCGACCTTGATGTCGCCGTACGCATGGCGCCGGGGCGCCCAGGCCGCGGGCAACAGCGACAGCTGGTAGTAGGGCCCGTCGTGGTGCAGCGGCTCCTCGCCGCCAAAGGCGCGGAAGCAGGCCTTGACCGCCCGGACGTAATCCCGCATCCGGGGGCCGGGCGGGTCGAACACGGCGCTGTAGCGGCGTTCGATGTGGGCTCGCACCTGGCTGCCGAGGCCGAGCCGGAACCTTCCGCCGGTGTTCTCGGCCAGCTCCCAAGCCAGGCCGGCGGCGATCATCGGGCTGCGGGGGAAGGCGACGGCGATCCCGGTGCAGAACTCCAGCCGCGGGGCGGCGGTCGCCGCCGCCGCGATCGACATCCACGGGGTCTGGGTCGTCTCGGTAAACAGCATCCCCGAGAAGCCGGCCGCCTCCACATCCTGGGCCAACCGGGCCATTGCCGCCCAGGTGGACGAACGGGCCATGAGGTCGAATTGCATGTCTGTACTCAGCTCGCAATGGGGCTGACGAACGCGGCCGCCAGCTCTTCTCGTAGGACCCGGCGGAGCAGCTTGCCGGTCTCGTTGAAGGGCAACTCGGCCCGGACCTGGATCCGCTCGGGCGTCTTGGTCGAGCGCAGGCGAGCACGGACGAAGTTGCGGAGCTCATCCTCACTGGCGTGAGCGCCATCGGCCAGGATGACCGCGGCGACAACCTTCTCGCCCCACTCGGTGTCCGGCACGCCAACTACGGCGGCGGCCAACACTGCGGGATGCTCGACCAGCACGGCCTCGATCTCGCCCGGCGACAGGTTCTCGCCTCCCCGGACGATCACGTCATCCAGGCGACCGTGGACGTAGAGGAAACCGGCTTGATCGAGATGACCGGCGTCGCGGGTATGGAACCAGCCGTCGGCGGCCCCAGCCCCGGCCCCGAGATATTCGCCCGAAACCTGCTCCCCTTGGACCCAGATCTCTCCCCGTTGACCGGTCGGGAGCGGCTCCCCGCCCGGCCCGCGGATCGTGACGGTGACCGTCGGCAGGGGACGGCCCACCGACCCCAGCCGGGCTCGGACGGCCGAATCGCCGCTGGCGAAGGCCTCCCGGTGGTCTTCGGGGCCGAGCAGGGCGATGGTGCTCGAGGTCTCGGTCAGGCCATAGGCGTTGACGAAATCGACCCCGGTCAGCAGCTCCATGGCGCGCCCTATCACCTCCGCCGGCATGGGCCCGCCCCCGTAGGAGACGATCCGCAGCGAGGGCAGCCCGCCGTGGTCGACAACGTCGACGACGTCGAGAATCCGGTTGAGCATGGTGGGCACGACCATGGCGTGAGTGACGCGCTCGGATCGGACGAGCGAGACCCACGAGGCCGGCTCGAACGTCTCGGCGTACACGATCCGGCGCCCGGCATACGTCGAGGACAACACGGCGGACAAGCCGGCGATGTGATAGGGCGGCACGCTGACGAGAGCGGCCTCGTCGGGAGCAGCACCCGCGAACTCGACGGTCGACAGGATGTAGGAGGCCAGGTTGCGGTGGCGCAGCACGGCCGCCTTGGGCTCGCCGGTCGTGCCGCTGGTATAGAGAAGGACCGCGATCGACTCGGGGTCTCCGCCGTACGGATCGGCGAGCGGCTGGCCTGCGTCACGGGCGACGGCGAGCAGCTCCTGCCTGGTAACCACGACGATGTCCTCGAGGTCGCCGAGTCGCGCCGCGATTCCTTCTCCCACCACGATGGTCGCGGGGGCGATCCGGGCCACGATGCTTCGCAGCTGATCATCGGTCAGCCGGTAATTGAGTGGCACGAAAGGCTTGCCGGCGAGCGCGGCCCCGAAGAGGGTGAGGGGGATCGCCTCGGAGTTGAGGTCTATCAGGCCGACCCGATCACCCCGCTGCGCCGCCAGAAAACTACCGACCCGCATCGAACCTTCACCCAGCTCCGCCATGGTCATCGGCGCCGCGAGGGTCCCCACGGCGACCCGGTCGCTCATGCCGTCAGCGGCCATTTGTAGGAGCATCGCCAAATGCACGGGCGGTCCTAATCCGAGGACGGCAGCGGCTTGGCTTCTTTGATCTGCAACAGCTTGTCGCCCACCGACAGAGACGAAGGGCCGGGCTTGGTGCAGAGCACCTCTAGGGTCCCTTCCCCGTCCGTATAGCGCTTGCCGAGGGCGCTGCCTCCATCGAATCCGGGCTCTGCGGTTGAGGCCGCCGGGGGAGTGGCATCAATCGCCAGCATGGGGTGGCCCCCACAGCGCAGGTCGATGGACGTCGGCGGCGCCTTGATGACGATCGCCTCGACCTCACATACCGGTGAACGGAGTCTCACACCCGGTTTCAGATCCACGAAGAGTCATTCTGACCGCACCGTCACCGGACTTCCAAGCTGGACCGCTGTCCGGGGGCCGGTCAGGTGGCCGCAGCAGCCGGCCGGACGCTACCTTCGGGGCCGGTGCCCGCCAACCTCGACCGACGTCCGGTGATCGCCGGCCTCGGCATGACCGAGCTGGGCCAGGTGTACGGCCGGTCGGCCGCCAGCTTCGCGGCCGAAGCGGTGCGCTTGGCCGTGGCGGACGCCGGCTGCACCCTCGGCGACGTCGACGGTCTGCTTACCTCCAACGGGAGCAGCGGGGGAGTGGGCTTGGGGTTGCAGCGGGACCTGGATCTGCACGACCTGAAGCTGTTGTCGGAGATGCACGGTTACGGGTCGACCGCCGGGGCGATGGTGCAGGTGGCGTCCATGGCCGTGCAGGCGGGCATGGCCGAGATGGTGGCGTGCGTGTTCGCGGACGCCCCGCTGCGGCCGGGCCGGTCGGCGGGCGACGTGTACAGCGGCCCGCGGGCCGGGACCGGTCGGGCCGAGCGCCGGATCCCGACCGGCTGGGGCGGGCTGCTGGCGGCGACCGGCGTCAGCGGGGCCAACACGCTGTATGCCCTGGCCGCTCGGCGGCACATGCTCCGTTACGGCACGACCACCGAGGACTTCGGCGCCATCGCGGTCGCCCAGCGGGCCTGGGCCGCCACCAACCCTCTCGCCCAGATGCGCGAGCCGCTCACCCTCGCCGACCACCAGGCGTCCCGCTGGATCGTGGAACCGTTCCACTTGCTCGACTGCTGCCTGGTCTCCAACGGCGGGATCGCGGTGATAGTGACGAGTGAAGCGCGAGCCAGGTCGCTGGCCCAGCCACCGGTTCACGTGCTGGGATGGGCGCAGAGTCACCCGGGTCGCCTCTTTGACCGGGATGAAAACTTCGGTCTGGTGACGGGAGCGGCCCAGTCTGGTCCGGCCGCGCTGGGAATGGCCGGGGTCACGCTCGCCGAGGTCGATGTGGCCGAGTTGTACGACTGCTACACGTACACGGTGTTGGTGTCCCTGGAGGACTACGGATTTTGTGAAAAGGGCGAGGGGGGCGCCTTCGTGTCCGGGGGTGCCCTCGGCCCGGATGGCAAGCTCAAGTGCAACACCGGTGGTGGTCAGCTCTCGTCGTACTACATGTGGGGCATGACGCCGTTGTCCGAAGCGGTGATCCAGGTGCGAGGGCAGGGCGGGGCGCGCCAAGCCGACCCGCATGACGTGGTGCTCGTCAGCGGCAACGGTGGCATCCTCGACCATCACGCCACGCTCGTGCTTGGGACGGGGCCGCCATGACTGTCGGACTGGTCGGCCGCGACGCCACGACGGCCGCGTTCTTCGACGGCGCGGCGGCGGGCCAGTTTTTGATCCGGCGCTGCTCGCCGGCAGGCCATGCGTCTCGGCCGCAGGTAAGGCAGTGCTCGACGTGTGGCTCGACCGAGCTGCGCTGGGTGCCGGCGTCGGGCGGAGCCCGGCTGGTGAGCTGGGCGGTGGTGCCCGGCCGGCGCGGGGGCGAGGACGATGCACCCGGGCCGTCCATCGTGGTGGTCGTCGGCGAGCTTGACGAAGGCCCGTGGTGGTGGTCACAGATCGTCGGCGCCGATCCCGGGTCGCTGGCCGAGGGTCAGCGGCTGCGGATCGGGTTCGAGGGGGCCGAAGGGGGAGAAGTGGTCCCCGTCTTCGAGGTGGCATGAGCGGCGGAGGCGACCCGGCGACGGTGGCCGACCTGATGGTCAGATGCCTCGAGCACGAGGGGGTCACCTGCGTCTTCGGGATCCCGGGCGAGGAGAACATTCGCTTGACCGATGCCCTGGTGCGCTCCTCCATCCGCTACGTGCTGGTTCGCCACGAGCAGGCCGCGTCCTTTATGGCGGAGATCCACGGACGGCTCACCGGGGAGGCGGGCGTGTGCTCGGCCACCCTCGGCCCCGGCGCCATCAACCTGCTGCTCGGCGTGGCCGACGCCACCACCAACAGCACTCCGATGCTGGCGCTGTCGGCTCAGGTGGGGCTCAACCGGATCTACAAGGAGTCACATCAGAGTGTCGACCTGGTGTCGATGTTCACTCCGGTCACCAAGTGGGCCAGCATGGTGCTCACGCCCGGCGCCGTGCCCGAGATGATCCGTAAGGCCTTCAAGCTGGCCCAGACCGAACGGCCGGGCGCCGTGTACTTGGCCGTCCCCGAAGACATTGAAGCCGCGCCGGCTCCGGCCGGGTCGGCTCCCCTGGAAATCAACGTCCCCCGGCCCGACGAGCCGTCGACTGAACAGATCGCCCGGGCGGCCGCCGTGCTCGATTCCGCCACCCGCCCGATCGTGCTGGCCGGGCACGGGGCGGCCCGAGCGGGCGCGGCCGACGCCCTGATGCGGTTCTCCACCGAGCTCGGCCTGCCGGTGGCGACCACCTTCCACGGCAAGGGTGTGTTCCCCGACGACAACCCGAATTCCCTCGGTGCCGTCGGATTTATGCGGCACGACTACGTCAACTTCGGTTTTGACGAGGCCGACGTGGTCGTCTGCGTCGGTTATGAACTTCAGGAGTTCGACCCGGTCCGGATCAATCCGAACGGCGACAAGCGCATACTGCACTTGAGCCGCTTCCCGGCCGAGGTCGACAATCACTACGACGTCGAGGTCGGGGTGCAAGCTGATCTCAGCCGCACCCTCGACGCCCTGAGCGCGGCCACCACCCGACGGTTCGAGGCGGCCGCCAGCGGCGAGCGGATCCGCCGCCTCTTGATCGACGAGTTGGAGCGAGGGGCGGCCGACAACGGGTTTCCGCTCAAACCCCAGCGGGTGGTGGCCGACACCCGGGCGGCCATGGGCCGCGGTGACATCGTGCTGGCCGATACCGGGGCAGTCAAGATGTGGATGGCCCGGCTGTACCCGACGTACGAGCCCAATACCTGCCTCATCTCCAACGGGTTGTCGACCATGGGGTTCGCCCTTCCCGGCGCCATCGCGGCGAAGCTGGCCCGGCCCGACCGGCGCGTGCTCGCCGCCGTCGGTGACGGTGCGTTTCTCATGAACTCCCAGGAACTGGAGACCGCGGTAAGGGAGCGGGTCCCGTTGACCGTGCTGGTCTGGCAGGACGACGCCTACGGGCTGATCAAATGGAAAATGGAGATGGAGCTGGGTTACGACGTCGCCATCCGTTTTTCCAATCCAGACTTCGTGGCGTACGCCGAGAGTTTCGGGGCGCGCGGATATCGGATCGACGCCGCCGACGACTTGCTCCCGGTGTTATCGGAGGCGTTGGCCGCCGACACCGTCTCTGTCATTGCCTGTCCGGTCGACTACTCGGAGAACATGCGGATCACCACGGCCCTCGGCGAGCTCAGCGGGCCCTTTTGAGACTGAGCCTGACTTGAGTTCGCCGTCGCCGTGACCTCGAGCACCGTCCGACCCCGCCTGGTCATGGCGGACGGGCCAGACGGGCCGCTGCCCGATCCGGCCACCGTCGCCGCGCTCGCCGGTTTCGACGACCCCGAGGTCATCCTGGGCTGGATCGTACGAACGCCTGCGTGGCTGGCCACGACGGCCCTGCCCGTCACCACCCTCCAGACCGGTCCGGGCACCCGGGCCGCGGTGGCGGCCGGTCGGGTCCGACCGGTGACGAGCCGGCTGTCCGCAGTGCCGAGACTGCTGGCTGGTCGCCTGCGTCCGGCCGTGGCGGTGGTGGCCGCCTACCCGGATGGGAAGGGGTGGCGTCTGGCCGGCAGCCCCGCCTGGGCGGGCACCGCCGCCCGCTGCGCCGACGCGGTGGTCATCGAGCGCTGGCCCGCGCCGTCGTCATCATCGCCCGGCTCGCCCGGCTCGCCCGGCCCGCCCGGCCCGCCCGGCCCGTTCCTGGACGCATCGGTGGTGGCGGTGCTCGATCGCACGGACCCGCTGGACCCGCTGCCACCGGCGAACCGGGCCGGCCCCGAGCACCGCCGCATCGGCGAACTGGTGGCCGGATTGATCCCGGAGGGGGCGACCATCCAGTGGGGTCCCGGCGTGATCGGGGCTTCAGTGGTCGAGGCCGTTACCTCGCCGGTCCGGGTCCGAAGCGGCCTGGTCACCGACGAACTGGTCGCGCTGTCGAGGCGCGGTCTGCTCATCGGCGCGGCCGAGGCCGCTTACCTGTGGGGAGGACCGGACCTGTGGGAGATGACCGGCGGCCGCACGCCGCTCCTGTCGTTGTTGGGTGTCGAGCACACCCATGATCTGACCGCTCTGTCGGCCATCGAGGGGCTGGTGGCCATCAACACCGCCCTGCAAGTGGGGCTCGACGGCGCCGTGAACGTGGAGAAGGTTGGGGGCCGAGTCGTGGCCGGCCCCGGCGGACACCCGGACTTCTGCGCGGCGGCTTCCCGTTCGCCCGGCGGGCTGTCGATCGTCGCCTTGCCATCCACCGCCGGCGACCGCTCGACGATCGTCGCCACTCCCGAAGTGGTGTCGACCCCTCGCTCTGATGTTGACGTGGTCGTCACTGAACATGGCGTCGCCGATTTGCGACACCTCGATGACCGAGAGCGGGCCGTTCGGCTCATCTCAGTGGCAGCCCCGGAACATCGGCCCGCGCTCCAATCGGTAGCATCGCTCTGAGCAGACCTTGAAAGAGGAACCTATGGACGAAGGCCGGCCTATCTCATACATGGCACTCACGGTCGGAACAGATGTTCTCAGTTCGACGGGAACGGCATTCGGCAAAGTCGAGCACGTCCTGCAGGTTGCCGACCTGGACCTCTTCGACGGCATCGCCGTGAAGACCAAGCACGGCCCGCGCTTCGTGGACCGAGACCAGATCACCGACATCACCACCACCTTGGTGCGCTGTGCGCTCACCGATGATGAAGCCGCATCGCTGCCGGCACCACAGGGCACTCTCGTGCTCCATCCCGATGTCGCTCGTGATGAGGGGCCTTCTCTGACCGCACGGTTCGGTCGCCTGTTCGGGCGCCAGCACTGGAAGGAAGGCGACTAGTCGTTTTAGTTGTTTGGCGGCGGGCGCTCAGGAGCCGTTGGCCCGGTGTCGGGACTTTCACCGGTGTCGACCAGGGTCTGCGCAACTTCGCGGAGCTTGAGCTTTAGGTGCTGGGATGCCCGGCGCAGGACGTCGAAAGCCTGATCGGCGGGAATGCGCTCGCGCTCCATCAGAATCCCGATCGCCTGGCCGATTATCTCCCGGGTGGCCACCGCGGCGCGGAGGTTGGCGGCTCGTCGTTCGTCGTCTGAGTGGCTCTGGGCAGTGGAGAGGGCCAGGGCGGCCAGCGAGGCCAGGATCAGGCCCCTGGCCCGGTCGATAACCCCGAAGGCGCGGGGGTAATAGGCGTAGAGGTTGAGGGCTCCGAGGGAGGAGTCGGCCGCGAGCAGAGGCAGGGCCAGCACACTTCGTATCCCGCCCTCGGTCGCCACGGGCCCGAAGCGGGGCCAACGGGAGTCTGCGGCGAGTTCTTCCGCATAGAAAGTCACGCCGCTGGCGATAGCGTCGAGACAGGGCCCCTCGCCGATGCGGATTTGGATAGCGTCGACTTCATCAATGGCGGGGTTGGTGTGCACCGCAGTCGTGACCCGGTCCTCCGCGACGAGGAAGACGCCGGCGAAGGCACAGCCCTCGATGGTGGCCACGGCCAGCTCCGCCACCTTGGTCAAGGTGTCCTGCACGTTGCCCGCGGAGAACAGGGCCCGGGCGGTCTGCAGGAAATCGGCAGTCAGAGCCGAGATGGAGTCGTCGCCGGCGGGAGCCTGCTTATCGTCCATGGTCCTCGGCCGGCGAGCTATGGCGCGGGCGGACGCCGGTTGGGTTCCCCCATCGCATCCCACGAGCGGGTTCTGCCATTCCACGACTCCAAGCCGGCGGCAACGCTCTCGGTGGAAAAAAAGCTGGCAAAAACGCGTTGAGCGGCGGAGTGCTGGAAATAATGGATGGCATGACCTTTCGTGTTCTCGAGGCAGCCAACAATGTGAATACGAAATTTACGTCGACGTTAACATCAGGATCAAGTCATCAGCCGTACTACCTAGCCGCCCCACGCGGTCAGGGTCAGCGGCCTCCCCTGTGATGAAGAAGCGGAGGCCGGCCGTCGATCTGGGCCGTGTCGTAGACGGCCGCGACGAATCCGAGGGCCAGGAGCTCTACCGCATCGGGGAGGTGGCGGATCGGCTCGACGTGTCCACCCGGACGCTGCGCTACTACGAAGAGCTCGGATTGGCCGAGCCGTCGAGTTACACTGCCGGGGGATCCCGCCGCTACACCAAGGCGGACATAGTGCGGCTGGTGCGGATCCGCGAATTGCAGGCGGTGATGGGCTTCGACCTCGAGGAGATCGCCGACATCCTGGCCGCCGAGGACAGTCTGGGCGAACTACAGCGCGAGTATCAGGGCGATGTCAGCGCCGAGCGGAGGGCCCAGATCATCATCGAGGTCGCCGAGCGCAACGCCCGCACCCAGGAACAAGTTGTCCGCAAGTTCGCCACCCTGCAGGCCTTCCTAGCCGACCTCGAAGCCAGCGCCGATGAGCATCGGTCCTTCGCCGCCGAGTACCACATCACGCTCCCCCAGACCTGCACCCCGACGTTCCAAATCTGATGGAGCCGCCGGGGCCGGTTGCTAGAAGCCGGCCTTGATGGCGATGTACTTGACGTCGAGGTACTCCTCTATGCCCTCGCGGCCGCCTTCCCGCCCGAAGCCGGACTGCTTGACGCCGCCAAAGGGGGCTGCCGGGTTGGACACGACCCCCTGGTTGAGCCCGACCATGCCGGCCTTGATCCCCTCGGCCACCCGCACCGCCCGGTCCAAATCCGTCGTGTAGGCGTAGGCGACCAGGCCGTACTCGGTGGCGTTGGCGGCGTCCACTGCGTTCTCCTCGGTGTCGAACGCCACGATGGGGGCCACCGGTCCGAAGATCTCCTCTCGCAGTAGCTCGGCATCGTCCGGAACCTCTGAAAGGACGGTCGGTTCGAAGAAATAGCCCGGTCCGCTCGGTGCGCCCCCGCCGCAGAGGACCCGGGCCCCCTTCGCCTTCGCGTCGTCAACCAGGTGGGCCACCTTGGCGCGCTGGTCGTCGTCGATCAACGGTCCAACCGTCACGCCCTCCTCCGTGCCTCGTCCCATCCGGAGGGAGCCCATGCGCTGCGCCAAGCGATTGGCGAAGTCGTCGGCCACCTGGCGTTGCACGTAAAAGCGGTTGGCGGACGTGCAGGCTTCGCCGCCGTTGCGCATCTTGGCCAGCATGGCGCCTTCGACCGCTTGATCGAGGTCCGCATCGGCGAACACCAGGAACGGGGCGTTCCCGCCCAACTCCATGGACACCCGCAGCACCTGCTCGGCGGCCGCTCCGATCAGCCGTTTGCCCACCTCGGTCGAGCCGGTGAAGGACAGTTTGCGGAGCCGTGGATCGGCAATCAGTGGTCCGGTCGTGCCGCCGGCGGCGCTGGTGGTCACCACGTTGAGGACCCCGTCGGGCAGGCCGGCGTCGATCAGTATCTGGGCCAGGGCGAGCGAGGACAAGGGAGTGAGCGTGGCTGGCTTGAGCACCATGGTGCAGCCGGCGGCGACGGCCGGCCCGATCTTGCGCGTACCCATCGCCATCGGGAAGTTCCACGGGGTGATGAAGAGGCACGGACCAACTGGCTGGCGCGTGACGAGCAGCCGGCTGCCACCCGCGGGGGCCACGCGGTAGTCCCCTGCGATGCGCACGGCCTCCTCGGAGTACCAGCGGAAGAACTCCGCGGCGTAGGTGATCTCGGCCCGGGACTCGGCGACGGGCTTGCCCATCTCCAAGGTCATGAGCAACGCCAGGTCTCCCGCGTTGGCGGTGAGGGCCTCGAACGCCCGGCGGAGGATCTCCCCACGTTCCCGGGGTGGGGTGGCCGCCCATCCCGGCTGGGCGCGGTGGGCGGCGTCCAGGGCGTCGAGGGCGTCAGCGGCGGCGCCGTCCGCCACCTCGATCAGGGACTCGCCCGTGGCGGGGTCTTCGACTCGCACGGTTCGCCCGCTGGCCGCCGGGCGCCACCGGCCGTCGATCAGGAGGCCGTTCGGGACCGAGTCGAGGACCCGCTGCTCGTCAGCGGCCTGCTTGTCCGAAGACGGCGCGGTCACTGTTGGTAGTGCTCCACGACGTCGGGGGGACGGACCTCGGCCTCTCTGGGATCCTCACCGTAATCTCGCAAGGCCCGGCGCTGGCGCAGCAGGTCCCAGCACTGGTCGAGCTGCACCTCGATCTGCTGAAGCCGTTGGCGCTGCTCTTCCGATAAGCCCTGCTCACCGTGCTCGCGCTCAAGTTGGTGCTCCTCGGCGACGAGTTTGTCAATATGGTCAACGATCTCAGCGTCGTTCATTGGGGGCTCCTACCCGCGACTGTGCCCTTTGTCACAGTCGCAACCTGACGGGTGTCGGCATAATGCCGCACTCGACGGGGTTATTTCACTATGCAATGAATCCGACGCTTTCGTACTCTCCCGATCTGCTGGGCCTCTACCTCGACGAGGCGGGCAGCTTTCCGCTGCTCACCAAGGCCGACGAGATGCGCCTAGGCCAAATTATCCAAGAAGGCCAAGCTGCCCAAGCCACTCTGGACACTGGTCAGAAGCTTACGGCCAAAGAGCGCCGTAACCTGCACAAGCAGGTGGCCGCAGCTGCTGAGGCCACCACTCAGTTCATCAACGCCAACCTCCGGCTGGTCGTTTCGGTGGCCCGAAAGTACCAATGGTCTGGTTTGCCCCTCGGCGACCTGATCCAGGAGGGCAACCTGGGCCTGATCCACGCGGTGGAGAAGTTCGACTGGCGCAAGGGCTTCAAGTTCTCGACGTACGCCACGTGGTGGATCCGGCAGTCGATCGGTCGGGCGGTGGAGAATACCGCCCACACCGTGCGGGTCCCCGCCCACGTCGGCGACGAGATCCGCCGGGCCCGCCGGCTGCAGGCCGAGATGGAGGTCCGTATCGGGCGTCCGCCCACCCTCTCGGAGCTGGCGGAGGCCCTGGGTACGACCGAATCTGCTCTGTCAGAGTTGTTCCGCTACGACACCGACCCGATGAGCCTGGACGTGGCCGTGGGGGAGGACGGCGACACCAGCCTGGGCGACCTGGTCGTCAACCGGACGGCCGAGAGCCCCTTCGAAGCCGTCGCCAAGAGCCTGCTGCCCGACGAGGTGGCCCGCTTCCTCGACCGCCTCTCCGATGAGGAGCGCCAGGTCCTGGAGCTGCGCTACGGCTTGGACCGGGGCGAACCCCGCACTCAGGGCGAGGTAGGCCAGGCCCTCCAGCTCACCGCCGAGCGGGTTCGCCGCATCGAGCGCGACGCCCTGGGCAAGCTGCGCCGGCAGCTCGCCGGCGGCGACGCTCACGATCTCCTCGCCAGCTAACGACCACAGGGGCCTTGGCGGGCCCCGCATCGCCAAGCCGCCGATCCGGTATGAACGGATCGGCGTCTTGCCGTGCCGGCCCCGCCTCTCTGTCACGCCTGCCGACCAGCACCCCTCGTCGTCCCGCGGTGAGAGGCCCGCCGGCGACTGTCGCCACGCCGCCGGCCTCAGGTCGCTTGCCGGATCCTTGGACAGGGGACCTCTTGGGCGAGCCCCGGCCCGTGTGAGCTTCTCGCCGGCGGTGGCGGGCCTCCTGGTCTGCTATTTTCAATGTAGTTTGATGATTTTGAGCGAGTTACCTTCAGCCTTCTTGGTAACAGTTGCCGCTATTGGTACCGCCGGAGCCCCTTTAAGGCCCCTTTAAGGTCCCGTCAGCTACCAATAACGAAAGTTGCTACCAAGAACGCCTCAGGGGCGTGATCGGTAGCCTGGGAAGCCGTGACCGACGGTCCTCGCGTGCGCATTGCCCCCTCGCCAACCGGTTTCTTCCACGTGGGAACGGGGCGGACGGCGTTGTTCAACTGGCTGTACGCCCGCCAGCAGGGGGGCACTTTCGTCCTGCGCATCGAGGACACCGATACGGCCCGCAACCGGCCCGAGCATGTCGACGGGATCCTCCGGGCCATGCAGTGGCTGGGGTTGGACTGGGACGAAGGCCCTTACTTCCAGTCCGAGCGGACCGCCCTGTACGCCGACGCCATCGAGCGCCTGCTGGCATCCGGGGCGGCCTACGCCTGCGACTGCACGCCCGATGCGGTCTCGGAGCGGGCCCGGCAGCGAGGCGACAAGACCCCCGGCTACGACGGCTTCTGCCGGGACCGGGGGCTCGAACCGCTCGCCGGGCGCCTGGTGCGGTTCCGAACCCCCGACACTGGCCAGAGCTCCTTCGACGACGTGATCCGCGGCACCGTCACGGTGGACAACGCCAAGATCGAGGACTTCGGGGTGCGCAAGTCCAACGGGGACCCGCTCTTCCTCCTGGCCAACGTCGTCGACGACGCGGAGATGGCGATTACCCACGTGATCCGTGGCGAGGACCACGTCTCCAACACGTCCAAGTACCTGTTGCTCTGGGAGGCCCTCGGCTACGGCCCTCGGCCGGTCTTCGCCCACCTGCCACTGCTGCTCAACGAGGCCCGCAAGAAGCTCTCCAAACGCCGGGACAAGGTCGCCGTCGAGGACTACCGGGACGAGGGTTACCTGCCCGAGGCCCTGCGCAATTATCTGGCCCTGCTCGGGTGGTCGCCGGGGGACGACCGGGAGATCCTCACCCTGGACGAGCTGGTGGCTGAGTTCCGCCTGGAAGATGTCAAGAGCGCCGGCGCCATCTTCGACGAGCGCAAGCTGCAGTCGGTCAACTCCGAATACCTCCGCGCCTTCACCGTCGACGATCTAGTGGACCGGGCCCAGGCCTGGTTGCTGACCCGGTGGCAGCCGCTGGCGGCGCTGGTCCAGGAGCGGGTTCGGACCCTGGCCGAGGTGTACTCCATGACCGACTTCCTGTACCTGCCGCAGCTGGTGGTCGACGCCGAGGAGTGGGCCCGCGGCGTGCGCAAGCACCCGGCCTTCGCCGCCGTGTTGGCGGCCGCGTCCAAGCGGTATACGGAGATCGATGAGTGGAAGGCGGCGGTCATTCACGACGCCACCGTCGCCGCCGGGGAGGAGGCCGGCGTGGCCCAGCTCGGCAAGGCCCAGGCTCCGGTCCGCCTGGCGGTGACCGGTCGCTCGGTTGGGCCGCCGCTGTGGGAGTCGCTCGAGGCGCTCGGCCGGGACCGGACGCTGGCCCGCCTGGCCGAGGCCCAGCGCCGGCTGGAATCGGGCGGCTGATCGTTTGGCGCTGATGCTGCGGAGGCTCCGCTGGCCGTTGTTGGTGGCGGCTTCGGTGATCGGCGTGGGTGTCGTCTACCTGATCGTGACCTTCTTTCAGGTGTGGTGGGCGTCCCGGGAAAACCAGGCTCGTCCGGTCCAGGCCATCATCGTGCTCGGGGCCGCCCAGTACGACGGGGTGCCCTCTCCGGACCTCCAGGCCCGCCTCGACCACGCCCTGACTCTATGGCAGGCCGGGCTGGCCCCGTTGATCGTGGTCACCGGCGGCAAGGAGCCCGGCGACATCTACACCGAGGCCACCGCCGGCGCCAACTACCTGGCGTCCAAGGGCGTGCCGCAGAACGACATCCTCCGTGAAGTCCAGGGTCGTGACACATGGGAATCTCTTTCCGCGGTGGCCAACTTCCTCAAACCTCGCCACATCACCCGGGTCCTGCTCGTGTCCGACCCGTTCCACGACGAGCGCATCTCGCTCATAGCCAAGGAGGTGGGCCTGACCCCATACGTGTCGCCGACCCGAACGTCCCCCATCCGAGGCACGGCCCAGGTGCCCTACTTCGCCAAGGAGACGATCGAGGTGGCCGTCGGGCGAATCATCGGGTTCCGGCGTCTGGCCAACGTCTTGGACCAGCAGATGCGACCCGTAAGCCTCGGCCCCTAGGCGGCGGCTAGAGTGACCAGGCACCCTTCGGGGGTGGTGTAATAGGCAACACAACAGGTTCTGGCCCTGTCATTGGGGGTTCGAGTCCTCCCCCCCGAGCAGCATCCCGGAGACAAAGCCGCAGGTCAGCGGCTTGTCTCCTCGGGGTGAAACGCCATGAAGTGTTAGTCAGTGGTGACAACCCCTACTGAATCTGGACGGTGCTGCACATATTGCACCACCGACTGGAACTCAGTACGCAGATCTTCGTTCAACGACTCGATGAAACTGTCACGATCCATGTCTACCTCCGCAGGCATCAACGGTGAATATCCCTTTGGGAAGGAACCTAGCCGAGCCGTCCGGCACCCCCGAGCGCTCAACCAGCCAGCGCCAGCACCGGCGCCACTAGCCAGGCGGCTTGCCGTCCGGGAGCGATAGAGTCCCCAAATGCGTCCAAACCGGCGAGCGACCGGAATGAGAGCCTTGTTAGTCTGCCTGGCATCGGCCGCGTGCCTCATCGGGACGAGCGCCGCGACCGCGTCGGCCAGCCCCCTCGAGCCCAGCCCCCTCAAGCACGTCAGGCCCTCAGCGCAGACCGGCCCGAGCGGCTGCAAGAGGACTTCATACACGGGCGATGGCGGCTACTACTCGCAAGGAAATTTCTATTGGGAGCCAAACGATAAGGCCACCCTGCGGACCAAGTGGTGCTACTCCAACGGTGTCATCACCTCCTATTCCGTGACCTATACGACCACCATCCCGAGCAGACTCAATCCTGATATATCGACGAGTGAGTCCCCTCGCTAAGGGAGGAAAGGTCCTGGACGTGCAGCTCAACGGGACCTACAACAGCGGCGTGCTGAACAACACGGGTTTCATCAGCTTCGTCGGCTACGTCACCGGCCAGGGACGCCACCACTTCATCAACGCATCGAACGCCGGTCGATGACCCTTTTGGGGCTGCGCGAGGCATACGACACCCAAGTACGGCACAGTGCCCAGGCTGAGGGGACCGGGGTAGTCGTCGAGTCCAGTAGCCGAATCGTGCGATGGGTGGCAGCAGATGGTGGCGACTGGTCGGGGATCACCTGGTCGCATCTCGATGCCAGCAACGCCGACGATGAGGTGGCCGCCCAGGTCGCGTTCTTCCTGGCCCGCGGGCAGTGCTTCGAATGGAAGCTGTATGACTACGACAGACCGTCGGACCTGGCGGCCCGCCTCTTAGCCGCCGGTTTCGCGGCAGAGGACGAGGAAACGTTGATGATCGCCGAGGTGTCGGCGGTGTCGACCGAGGTGCGCTTGCCCGACGGGGTGGGTCTGGTGGCCGTCACCGACGAGGAGGGCGTCAATTTGCTCATCGACGTGCACGAGCGAGTGTTCGGCAACGATCAGTCACAGTTGCGGCGATCGCTGGCTGCCCAGCTAGGACCGGCCGCGACGGTAGCCATGGTCGTGGCCATTGCCGGCGACGAGCCGGTGTGCTCGGGCCGTGTCGAGTTCCATCCTGGGCGAGACTTCGCCAGCCTGTGGGGCGGCGGGACTCTTCCCGTTTGGCGCCAGAAGGGGATCTATCGAGCTCTCGTCGCGTATCGCGCCCAACTGGCGGCCGCTCGCGGCTACCGCTACCTGCAAGTGGATGCCTCCTCGCAAAGCAAACCCATCCTCGAGCACCTCGGGTTCGTCTCGATTGCGTCGACTACTCCATACATCTGGTGTCCCCCGGTCGAGCCGTGAGCCACCGGTGTGTAGCCTGGAGCCTGTGACTGAGAACGATACAGGAGCGTCCGAATTCGGAGAATCAGCGCGGATCGCTGAGCAGATCAACGAAATCCACCAATGGGTGCAAGAGCTACGCACGGCAGTGGACCAGTTGGCAGAAGCGCTGGGCCGGCTGACACCTCCCGGCTGATCGCCACATTGACCGCGGCGCAAACCCCTTTTTCCGCATGTGAATTCAAGGCGACAGTCAGGTAACCATGTGGGGGAGACGCAGGGTTCGGGTCGATGCGCAGCGAACAATCTGGGTATGGATGGAGCCGATCACCGCCGCTACGACCGCCGAACGGTCCTTCGGTTCGGCTTGGGTGCCGCCGCCGCAGGGGCCATGCTCCCGATGAGCGTTGGTGGCCTGGCCGCGGCTGCCAAGGCAGCCTCGCCGTCGAGACTTCGTCAGCCGGGCGCCGTGCCCTACCCCACGCTGCCGGTTGGTCAGTACACCGGGGCATTCCCCTTCGACCACCTCGTCATCGTCATGCAGGAGAACCATTCGTTCGACAACTACCTGGGCATGTTGCCGGTGAGTGGGCAGCCCAAGGCAGACGGGTTCACGTTCAACAAAGCCGATGAGCCGCTCAACTGGAACCCTGTCGACGGCGAGCGCATGTACGCGTACCACCAGGCGGGTGCCATTGGTGCCCAGGACTCCGGCAGCCAGAGCTGGGACGACTCGCACGATCAGATCAACTACGGGGCCATGAATGGTTTTGCCGGCACCGGCCCGGGATCGATGGGGTACTACACCGAGGACGACCTGCCCTTCTACTACTCCCTGGCGAAGACCTTCACCCTGGCCAATCGCTGGTTCTGCTCCGTCCCGGCGCAGACCTACCCCAACCGCCGCTTTCTCATGGCCGGCACCGCGTCGGGGATCGTCTCGACCGACATCGACAACGTCACCGTTAACCCGCCCAACGGGACGATCTGGGACCGCTTGAGCGCGCACAACATCTCGTGGCGGAACTATTTCAGCGATGCTCCGACGACGGCGATCATCCTCGACACGGTGCTGAACCATCCGCTCAACATCGGTCGCATCGAGGAGTTCTTCGTCGACGCCGCCCTCGGGACCCTGCCTTCCGTGAGCCTGGTGGATTGCAACATGGGCGCCATCCAAGGGGAGATCCCATCAGTGGTGGGGGATCTGCCGTATCCGGTACCCACCTTCGCGGCCACGCCGGACCTCGTCATCAACACGACCTGCCAGTCGGAGGAGAACCCCGAGGACGTGCAGTTGGGCGAGGCGTTCGTGGCGAGCGTGGTCAACGCGGTGATGTCCGGGCCGGCCTGGCGCCGCACCCTCCTGGTCTGGATGTACGACGAGCACGGTGGCTACTACGACCACGTGGCGCCGCCACCGGCGATGGTTCCGGACGCCACCCCACCGGACATCGGCCCCAGCGACCCACCGGGCGGGTACAACCTCTACGGCATACGGGTACCGGTCGTCGTGGTGAGCCCCTATGCGCGCAAGCACGATGTGACCAACGTCGTGCACGACCACACCTCGATCCTGGCTACCGTCGAGCAGCAGTGGAACCTGCCCGCGCTCACTTACCGAGACGCCAATGCGGCCTCGCTGATGGATTTCCTGGACACCTCACGGATGGCCTTCGCCGAACCTCCTGCGCTGGCCCAACCGGCGAACCCCTTGCCTGAGTTGCTCCAGGGCTACCAAGGTCAACCCGTGCCGCCGTCGCCGGGTGCTACAACCCCGACCGACTGAAGCGCTCTCCCGGCGTCTGTCAGTGCGCGAACAGGTGCCAGCCGCCGAAGGTCCAGGCCACGATGAGAAAAAAACGAGCGACTGGTGGCCCTGAGATCAATCGCAGGAACTCCTCGCCGGTGGCCACACGACCCCGGGAGCGTCGGGCGGTGAAGTCGACGAACATGGCTACCACAATGACGGCTAGCCAGAAGGCCACACCGACGGCTCGGTCCTGCGGGAGGAGGAGGGCGGGTATGGGTGTCAGGTGCCCGACGGACACGGCCGCCACCGCGACCGCGCTCGCGGACCCGTCCTGCGAGTGGCCTCGACCCAGCCCGCTAGCCGGCCTACTGAGGGTGGGCGCTCTCGCCCTGGTGACGCCGTAGCCGATCCCGACCAATATCCATAGGAGCAGCAGGGCCGCATCGAGGGGACGAAACTCTTGGGCGAGCGCGCTGATAGTCAGATGGATTTGTTTCGGGGGCGTGTCGATACCAAGCAGCTCCCAGGCCAGGATGGCGAGGAACAGGACCAGCCACGGCGCTACACCGAGGAGCGCCCGGCGAGGACCACCTTGGCCCGGTCGCGGCCAGTGCTGTTCCGCTGGCGAGACGGCCCAGGCCAGTCGGCGGTGGCCCCGGCCGCGCCAGAGCAGGAGGTCGATTGCGACCACGCCGGCAAGGGAAGCGGCCCAGGTGGCGAAGGCGCCCGTGGTGGATTGGTGAAAGCCACTGGCCCATCCGCACCACGCGCCCAGCGCCACCGCGAACAGGACCCCGGGGACCACTCGGCGGGCGCGTGCACCTGGCATCGTCACCGGGGGCCGGTCCTCATGGTTCCTCGGTGCTTAGCCGAGCGCCTCAGCCACGACACCGCGGACGTCGTAGCCGGGCAGGTCGTCAAAGGTCGAGATCAGCATCTGAACTCCGTTCCAGGCCGTGACCGCTCCGACGCTAGTTGGAGTCGGCGGCACCGATTGCCCTAACCGCGTCCACGCGGCTTCCCTTTGAGGAAAAGCAGGAAGCATTACCACGCAGTGCGGCCATCACCACTTGCGGTGGCCGGATTGGACGTCTACTCTCGTCCGCAAGAGGGAGCAGCATCCCGGGAGGGTCGGTCAGGCGGACTGACCCTCCCACAGGCCTTCTATCGCTGAAACGAGCCTCTATTCGTACTGCCGGGCGGTTTAGTGGTAGGGCTACACTGGTGCGCCGCCGCTTGGCCCCATCGTCTAGTGGCCTAGGACACTACCCTCTCAAGGTAGAGACACGGGTTCGAATCCCGTTGGGGCTGCCAAGGGGCTCAACCGCAGGTAAGAGCCTATTTATCACGCTCTCCGGCCACCCTCGAAGGCTCGCCGTTAGGACGTTTGGGCGCGCTGCGGGCGCGAATGGCGACGGCGACGACTCTTGATCCGCGTGATCTGGGCGCTGGCGAGCCAGGCTCCTTGACCGCCGGCAGGATGTTGGCGGGGATGCACCTGTCTCCACCTTCCGGCGCCACGGATCTCAACGCCCCTTGCGCTGCCGGCGCGCGGATCGGCGGCGCTCCGCTCGATTTGAGCCCGGCGTCTTGGCCGAGGACGACCAAGATTGCCCGCTCTCGTCTCCCATGCCGGCGTGTCTTGCCCGCGACTCCGCGGCCGCGAGCCGCTCGCGGAGGTCCTTGACCGCGGTCTCAAGGACGGCCACCTCGGCCAGAGCATCGATCAGACGCTGACGATCATGGGCGCTACGAAATCGACCCGAAGCGCCGCTGACACGGTCCGCTAGCTGCGTCGGCGGGGCCGCGGCCTGGGCGCGTTGAGCGGACTGCAACTGCCCCTCCGCCTTCGCCGCAGCATCCTCAGCGACCTCGGCCCGGCGTTCGGCGTCGGCCACGGCTGCCTCGAGTTGCCGCAGCCGCGCTGCCAGTTCGTCGGTACCGGCCAGAGCGAAGCGATCGGCTAGTCGGGCCCGGTAGGCCGCCTGACGCTATGCGTTCGACTCGTACAACCGTTCGCGAGGCATCGTCGACATCAACCTCCGATCCCACCAGTTCGGCCGGGCCCGATCGCCGTTGCCAGGAGATTTCTCCGTGGCCACGCGTTCGGGTGAATGTGAATGGCTCAGATCGCTCGCACGCTCGACCTTGGGTTGGCGGCGGTTGGGGTGGAGACCGTGAACGCCGTCGCCGCGCATCTACCCATGGGGCGCGAAGGTGAGCGGGGAAGCGGTACCTCTACTCCTCCGCGAGCTCGGAGAGATCAACTTCTGCGAGGAGGGCCCTTAGGTCTGGCTCAGTTTTGAGATCGAGGGGCTTGAACTCGCCTGTTCTTCCGACGTGCTCAAAAAGCTTCTCGCTAGCGACATCATTGAAGATGGTGGGGGCGTCGGCGACGTTCCACTCGACACCGTCGAGGACTCTCCGTTCAAAGCGAGCTGCTACCAGACACTCGACATGCTTTTTGCCGAAAGCGTCGGGTGAGCTCCGGCCACTTCTCCGGGATCACGCTGAGGTCTGGAGCTAGCACGACCACCGCAACCTCATCGCCGTGCACGCCTACCGCGGCGGTCCGCACAACATCGCGTGGACTCACCCCGAAGAGGTCAATGCGGCACTTCTCACGTTCCTCGCTAAACTTGGGATGTCCGATCCGTTCCTCTCATCGGATGAAGTCCTCTGCCGCGACTTAGGCAAGGCAAGACCAGACATTCGGACCGATTGCGACATCCTGCATCACGTCGTTCGATGATTGTGCGGCCTCGGAGGCTGGAGACTTTCGAGGTTCCTTACGGACCCCGAATATCCATCCGATCTGGTATGGGATACCTCGCTTCGCTCGGGTTCTCCATTGGCACACGGTCGCTCGATGTCCTGCACATCCACTACAACTTGAGTTGCGCGAGCTGCGTCCGTGTCTTGACGCCCAGCTTGCGGAACGCCTTGTGCAGGTGATATTCGACGGTGTTCGGACTAATGAAGAGTTGAGCAGCGATCTCTCTGTTCGTACTTCCCTTTGCAGCCAGGCGGGCGACTTGTGACTCCTGCGGGGTGAGTTGGTCGAGCGTGTCTACAGTTCGTTTCCGCGCCGTCTCCCCGCTCGCCCGCAGCTCAACCCGTGCTCGCTCGGCAAATGCCTCCATTCCAAAACCGGTGAACATCTCGTGAGCAGTTCGCAACTCGTGACGAGCGTCCAGGCGCTGACGTTGACGTCGGAGCCACTCGCCGTAAAGTAGGTGAGCGCGGGCCAGGTCGACTGCGACTCGCGTCCGCGCTAGGCGTTCGATGGCTTCGACGTAGTGGTCTTCCGCGTGGACGTCGTCCTGAAGTAGTGCGTGCGAGCGGGCGGCAATCCCCAAGGCCCAATCCGTCCCGCTCGCACTACTCCTGTCCGTCAGGTGCCGATCGGTCTCGGCGGCAAGCTCGAAAGCCCCAACTCGCACTGCCGCCTCGATCAATTCAGGCATCGCCCAGTTTGAGGTGACGAGCTGGGTGTGACCAACCACCCGGCGCGCGGCCGCCAGTGCCTCCGCGAACCGTCCGAGCCCGTTGTAGAGAACGGCCTCCGCCCTGTCTACGAACGACAGACCTGCCCCCTCTCCGCGCCCGATCAGCTCGCCACGAGCGGTATCGAATAAATGTCTCGCTTCGACCTCGCGACCGCGCATGGCTGCGAGGCTCACGCCGTGGTACGGGGCAAGGGGACTTCCGTTCGACTCCGATGCATCTTGGAGAGCCTCCTGGATAGATGCCGCCAATGGCAGCTCGCCCGCGAACACGTGCATCTGACCCACGTGACTAAGGGCGATCGGCAGTTCGCTGAGCGCTCCGGTCTCGCGGACCAGCTGCAGGTGTAGATCTGCAAACCGCTTCCAACCTTCGTCATCCCAAAGATGCTGTGTTGCGACGGTCGCTCCCCACATCCAGCGCAGCCGCTCAGTCCTCGACATCTCGCCCTCAATCGCGCACTGCGCCTGGCGCAGAGTCGGCACGGCGGCGCCATAGTTGTCGCTGACGACAGCAACCAAAGCGTCGAGCAGCAGATCCGGTCCGCGTGGTTTCCGGGCCCGCGGTGCAGTACTCGCAACTTCTGCTACCTCGAGCGGACTTGCGCCCGGTCCGGCCAGCGGTCCAGCGAAGATGGCCGCCGTCAGCGCCTCCAGGTATGTCTCCCGGGCCAGCTCAGGATCGACCTCTCGGAGCCGTTCGGCGGCTTTGAGCAGCAGTGTTGCGGCGTCGCCGCTACGCGTCGCGAGGAACGCTATCTGGCCGCGGAGCAAACCTGCCCTCGCCTGCTCTGACTCACTGAGAAACCCTGCCTCAGCCGTTGCGACCAAGCGTAAAGCGTCATCCAACGCTCCGGCTTGCAACTTTGCCTGGGCCGCCGCGAGTGCACGCCCCGACCTTTGTGACTCCTCGGGCGTCAACTCCGTGGCTCGACTCAGGAACGCCGCGGCGGCCGCGTAACCACCACGCGCTTGCGCCCGAGCTGCAGACTCCTCTAGCTCCGCGGCAACCTCCTCATCGGGCTTCTGGGCCGCCTGCGCCCGGTGCCAGGCGCGCCGATCCGGATCGAGTACCGGATCGGTCTCCTCCGCAAGGGCGCGGTGGGTCTCGCGCCGCTCGTTCGGGGTGGCTGCCCGGTAGACAGCCGAACGAACCAGCGGATGACGGAACACCACCCGTGGGCGAAGAACCAATAGGTTTTCCGACTCAACCTTGTCCCCAGCCGACTCTGGGATTCCGAGTCGATCCGCCGCACGCCACACGAGGGCCGGATCGCCGACCGGGTCGGCTGCCGCCACGAGCAACAAGCGACGGACATCGTCTGGAAGACCTACCAGTCGCCGTATGAAGCTCTTCTCGATGCTGGCAGACAGGGGCATCTCCGCCGGCAGGCCAAATCCGCCCGCCAGCTCAGTCGGGGTTAGCCCCCTCGGCAACTCCAGCAGCGCGAGGGGGTTCCCGCGCGTCTCGACAACGATCCTTTCCAAGACGGGCTCATCGAGCGGAGCGGGCAGGACCGACTTCAACAGCGCCCGCGCATCTCGATGTCCCAAGGGCGAGATGAAGAGCTCCGGTAGGCCGCCGAGCGCGTCGTCGACTTGGCGCGTGGCGAATAGGAGGACGATCTGCTCCGCCAACAGGCGGCGAGCCACGAAGGCAAGGGCCCGCGCCGACGCCTGGTCCAGCCAATGTGCGTCATCAACAACAGCGAGGAGCGGCTGCTCCTCGGACGCCTCGGACAGGAGGCCCAGGACTGCCAATCCGACTAGGAACGGATCCGGCGCCGACCCACTCGTGAGTCCAAATGCGACGCCGAGCGCCACGTGCTGGGGTTGCGGGAGACGGTCCAGAAGGTCAAGGAACGGGGAACACAGCTGCTGAAGCGCCGCGAACGGCAGCTCCATCTCCGCTTCGACGCCGGACGTCCGAGCGACCCGAAACTCGCGCCCAGCTTCTATTTCGTACTCGAGCAGCGCGGTCTTGCCGACGCCTGCTTCGCCGTGCACGACCAACACGCCGCCGCGCCCGACGCGCAGCAGTCGGTCGAGGATCTCACGCTCGCGTTCACGGCCGAACAACTGCCCTCCTGACGAAAACCGAACGAACCATTCCCTCTTCGACGGACATCATTGCCGAGAACGGCGCTCGGGGGTACGGCTGGAGTTGCCACGACTAAGCTAAGGAATTCCTGGATTCGAACGCCCCGCAGTGACGTTACGGTGCCACACAGTGGATGGTGTGGCGATCGCCCCCAGCATCAGCGGGCAGGGCTACTACGTCGGGCGGGTCGAGGGGAACCTCTACCGAATCACGGACGGGACCTACCAGTGTGCGTTCATGACGACATCCGAGGGCGTCGTGCTGTTCGACGCGCCTGCCACTATCGGTCACAACATTCAGCGTGCCGTGGATGAGGTCGCCACGGCCACCGGCGTAAGCAACAAAGTGACCTATCTCATCTATTCGCATCACCACGCCGATCACGCCGGGGCGTCCTCGCTGTTTGACCGGAACATCACCCGCATCGGCCACGAAGAGACGCGAAAGCTACTGCTGCGTGACGACGACCCGGCGAGGCCCGCACCAGAGGAAACCTTCTTGGACCGCCGCACCCTCGAGATCGGCGGCGAGCGGATCGAGCTGGCCTGGCACGGCTCCAATCACTCGCCCGACAACATCTTTATCCATCTGCCCGGTCATGCCGCGCTCATGCTTGTCGACATAGTGAACCCAGGTTCCGCAGCGGTCTGCCACAGCAACCTGGCCAACGACATACCCGGCTACATCGGGGCGGCTGACTACGCGCTCACCTACCCGTGGAAGTACTTCATTGCTGGTCACATGAACCGGCTTGGGACGCGCCACGACGTTGCCACGCACCGGCGGTACATGGCAGACATCGGGGACAGCTCACGAAAGGCGCTGGACACCATCGATCCCACGCTCTATTTCGCGAAGCACGCTGACAACACCTGGGCCGCGATCAGGGAGTATCTGAACGCGACCACAGCAGCCGCGGCGGCGCCGGTCATCGAGAAGTACTCGGGCATTCTCGAGGCCGCAGACCTCTTCACTGCCAGTACCACGTTCCAGGTCGTCCAATCGATGCGCCTCGACCTTGGCTACGCGTCGCAGGTTCATCCGTGAGTCTCGGCGATGAACAGTACCGGAACCTCCTGTCCTCGATGGACGAGCACCGGCGGCATCGAACTAGGGAAGGGTCGGCTCGGACACTCACGGGTCAGCAACCGACTAGGGGTTTCCTAGATGCGAGTCCGTCCGGGCTGGCAAACGATGTGAGGGCTACCTCCCAGGACAACATTCGATGCGAAAGGAAGCAGGCTCATGCCCGACGACTCAGTAGGCGACTCCGGATCCTCGATCGACAACCGCCACCTTCTGCTGGTCGGTGCCGGGCCGGGTCTTGGGATGGCCGTGGCTCGTCGCTTCGCCGACGGCGGCTATCGAGTGACCTTGGTGGCTCGCAGCACGGACGGACTCGCTGATCTCGCTGACGGCCTGGCTGACACCGGAGCCCACATTGACACGATCGCCGCAGACGCCAGCGACCCTGAAGGTCTGCGAGCTCGGATGGTTAGGTTATATGACGAGCAGGGTGCTCCCGGGCTTATCATCTACAACGCAGTCATGGGGGCTCCGGACAAGCTCCTGAGCTCGAGCGTCGAGCACCTGCAGACGGCCTATGCGGTTGACGTCATCAGCGCCATCGTCGTGACGCAGGTCGCCGCCCCGGCCATGCGGGTGGGCGGCTCCGGCACCATCATCGTGACGGGAGGCGGTTTCGCAGATCACCCGATCCCAGCCCTGGCGACCGTCTCCCTCGGCAAAGCCGCGCTGCGATCCGCCGCCACCATGCTCGGAGCCGATTTGGAGCCAGATGGCATCCGGGTGGCGACATTGACGATCGCTGGGCAGATCGTTGCGGGCACCGCCTTCGATCCCCAGAACATCGCCAAGCGTTATTGGGAGGTCGTTCATTTCGACGGTCCTTGGCAGTCCGAGTTCCGCTTCACGGGCGAATAGGGCGTGATGTCTGAGCGAGTTGCGGTCGTGACCGGCGACATCACTGCCGATCTGCCCTCGGAGGAAACCGGCTGGACCCTGGCGGGGTCCCTCGGTTCGTCGGGAAGTGGGCTCGCCCGAGACATCGACGGGGCTGTCTTCGAGTTCGTGGAGGGAAGGTGACCCCATGACGACCTTCAACCTGGAAAAGTCGGCCAAGCAGCTCACCGATGCGCTGTCCAAGGCGCCACCGCTCGCGGCGGTCCCCTTGTCCGATGCCCGTAAGGCGGTCGCAGCAGCCCAATCGGCTCCCATTCCTATGCCCGACATCGACGAATCATGGGTCACCGTGCCGTCGAACTTCGGTCAGGTGAGGGTCCGCCTCGTCAGGCCCCAAGGCGTCGCGAGCCCCTTGCCAGTCATAGTGTACCTCCACGGAGGCGGATGGATCCTGGGGAGTTCTGTCACCCACGACCTTCTCACCCGGCGGCTGGCCGTCGGAGCCAACGCCGTCGTCGCGTTCGTCGAGTACTCACTAGCGCCCGAGGCGAAGTACCCGACGCAGAATGAGCAGTCCTACGCCGCGGCCCAGTGGATCATCCAGCAGGGCACAAGCGGCGGCTTCGACACGACCCGTATCGCCGTCGCCGGTGACTCAGCCGGGGGGAACATGGCCACGGTCCTGGCCATCATGGCGAAGCAACGCGGTGACGTCCGGTTCGTCCACCAATCCCTCTACTACCCGATGACCGATGCCAACGCAGAGGACTCCGAAAGCGAAAACGACGTACTCCGCGACCAAGGCGAGGCCTACGCCGACAAGCTCCGTAACGCCGGCGTCCTCACGACGTCCGTGCGCTTCAACGGCACGATCCACGACTTCATGCGCCTCAACGCCCTCGGTCACTCCGAATCGACGCAGGCGGCGATCAGTCTCGCAGGAGCCGTCCTCCGGCGAGCATTCGGGACCGAGTAGACCCACGCCAATACAATCGTTCGCCCGACGGCCGAGCACCCCTAGCTCCAAGGAGGAACTCCCAAGCCATGGCCAAGATCCTGTGTGTGCTGTACCCCGACCCTGTCAACGGCTACCCGCCCAAGTACGCGCGAGATGACATCCCCACCCTGGAGCACTACCCCGACGGCACGACACTCCCCAGTCCCGCGGCCATCGACTTCACACCCGGCGAGCTGCTCGGATGCGTCTCGGGAGCACTAGGACTTCGTCAGTACCTGGCGACTGCCGGCCACGCCCTGGTAGTGACATCCGACAAGGAGGGCGCGAACTCGACGTTCGAGAAGGAACTCGTCGACGCCGACGTCGTCATCTCTCAGCCCTTCTGGCCGGCCTACCTGACCGAGGAGCGCATCGCGAAAGCACCGAATCTCAAACTCGCCGTCACCGCGGGAATCGGATCGGACCACGTCGATCTCAACGCGGCTATCGCAAGAGGGATCACAGTCGCCGAGGTCACCTGGTGCAACAGCGTCAGCGTGTCCGAGCACGCGGTCATGCAAATCCTCGCTCTCGTCCGCAACTTCGTCCCTTCCCACGAGTGGGCCGTAAAGGGCGGATGGAATATCGCCGACTGCGTCGAGCGCTCGTACGACCTCGAAGGCATGAACGTTGGAGTGCTCGCCGCCGGTCGGATCGGCCTGGCGGTCCTGCGCCGCCTGGCCCCCTTCGACGTCCACCTGCACTACAGCGACAAGCGCCGACTGCCAGCAGAGACAGAGCAGGAACTCGGCCTGACCTTCCACCCCGACGCCCGATCGCTCGCCACCAGCGTTGACGTGCTGTCGATCCACAGCCCACTCGTCCCGGAGACCTACCAACTCTTCAACGACGAACTGCTAGGTCAAATGAAGCGAGGCTCCTACATCGTCAACACGGCCCGCGGCGCCATCATGGACCGCGACGCCGTGGTGCGGGCCTTGGAATCGGGACAGCTAGCCGGGTACGCAGGCGACGTCTGGTACCCGCAGCCCCCGCCTGCCGACCACCCGTGGCGTGAAATGCCCTACAACGCCATGACCCCGCATACATCAGGTACCTCGTTGTCAGCCCAAGCCCGCTACGCGGCCGGAACCCGCGAGATCCTCGAGGCTTACTTCGGCGGGACACCTATCCGAGAGGAGTATCTCATCGTGCACGGGGGGCATCTCGCCGGCACTGGCGCAGTCTCATATAGCCTTGGCGGGACGGCGAGCCCGGGGAGTAGCGGACAGTGATCCTTGGATCGATCTGATCGGGCTCTTGTGCTCCATTCCCCTCCACCGGCTGGCGAAGTGATGCAGTAGACCGATATTCGGTCTCAGCGCGGACGGCGTGGGGCTACTCCGACCTGGCCACTTCGCATGAGCGATGGCCCTCGTGGCGTGGACAGATTGGCGGCCGTGTTGATCAGCGACACGTGAGAGAAGGCCTGTGGGAAGTTGCCGAGCATACGACCTTTGGAGGGGTCGTATTCTTCGGACAGTAAGCCGACGTCGTTGCTGAGGGCGCGCAGACGCTCGAAAATCTCTCGGGCTTCGTCGACGCGACCCATGAGGGCCAGATTGTCGGCCAGCCAGAAGGTGGTCATCAGGAATGTACCCTCGGTCCCTGCGAGCCCATCGACGCCGCCATCGAGTTGATACCGGCGAACGTAGCCGTCCTCGACCAACTCCTTCTGGATGGCCGCTACCGTGCCCACGATACGGGGATCGTCGGGTGGGAGGAAGCCCACGGGACCGAGCATCAGCAGACTGGCGTCGAGCAACGTGGACCCGTAGTACTGGGTGAAGGAGTTGGTGTCCTTGTCGAAGCCTCTGTCACAAACCTGGTCATGGATCCGATCCCGCAGCTGCGTCCAGTGCGCCACTCGATCCTCTGGCAGAGTCTGGTAGTCCTGCGCTAGTCGGATAGCCCGGTCGAACGCCACCCAGGCCATGACCTTTGAGTGCGTGAAATTGCGGCGCGGGCCGCGCACCTCCCAGATCCCGTCGTCGGGTTGGTCCCAGACCTGCTCCAGGTGGTCCAGGATGGCCAACAGTAGGTCTGCACTCCAGTCGACCTCCCGGGGGAAGGCGTTTCTGGCTGCGGTCAGCGCTGAGTCCAACACTTCGCCAAATACGTCGAGCTGGAATTGCGTCGAGGCCTGGTTGCCGATCCGCACCGGCCTTGACTCCTGGTAGCCCGGAAGCGCATCGAGTTCGAACTCAGTGAGGCGCCGCTCGCCGCCGACGCCGTACATGATTTGCAACTCGCCCGGGCTGCCAGCCACTGCCCGTCGGAGCCAACGGATCCAAGCGGCCGCTTCGTCGGTATAGCCAGAAAGTAGAAACGCCGCCAAGGTAAAGGTGGCGTCGCGTAACCACGAATAACGGTAGTCCCAGTTGCGAGCACCTCCGAGCTGCTCCGGCAAGGACGTAGTGGCGGCAGCACACACCGCCCCAGTTGGCTCGTAGGTCAGGGCTTTGAGGGTTATCAGCGATCGGATTACGTCGTCGCGCCATTCGCCCTCGTAGGTGCAACGACTGACCCAGTCGCGCCACCAACGCCGGGCGTGAGTTCGGGCCGCCAGGCTGTCCAGTGGAGGAGGGGTCGGTCCCGTCGAGGGGAACCAGGTGAGCAAAATGATCGGCGCGTGTTTGGGTCAATCTCAAAGGAGGCCACGGTGGCTTGGTCTTTTCCGGTCAGCGGAACGGGACTGTGGAAGCGCAGGCCGTCGCTGCCCGCAACCATCACTAGACCGTCGCCGGTGGCAGTAACCCAGGGGGTGATGGCCCCGTACTCGAATCGTACGATCAACTCCATTTCCATCTCCGCCGTGCCATCCCGCCCCTCCACGATCCGATGAACGGTGGGGTCCGTGTAGTTGGGCGGCATAAAGTCGATCACCGCCACGCGGCCTGATGCGGTCTCGAATACGGTCTCCAGGACCAGTGTCTCCTTTTCGTAGCTGCGGGACACGGACAGGACAGCTTCCTTGGGGGCAATCAACCAGCGACCATTGTCTTTGGTCCCCAGCAGAGCTGCAAAGGCCGCCCCGGAATCGATTCGCGGGGCGCACCACCAGTCGATAGATCCGTGGCGATCGACCAACGCGACCGTTCTGGTGTCACCGATGATGGCGTAGTCCTCGATCCTTGCTGGCACTAGTTTCCCCTACGTCGGTCCAACGTGCGCGAGGCATTCTTATCGAACCTCGCCTTGTCTTCTCAGCTTCGCCCGGCCAGGCTCAGAATCTCGTAACAGCGCTGGTCCGGTACCGGCACGCCCTGGTCCTTTCCAGCCGTATGTACGCTGCCGCCAGACCGTCGAGCCGACTCCGGACGCTCTGGGAGTCAGCCTGCAACTCGTAGAGACAGAAGAGCGCCGAACCATTCGCGGTTCGGCGCTCTTCTGCCCGGCTACCCGTGGACCATTAAAGCCAGCTACACGGGTTGCACTCGGTGATCCAGCCATTCACGACGAGTTGGAAGTCCTCGTCGACGTTGTAGGTGCTGGCATACAACTCCACCGCGGTGCCGTTGGCCACTCCTGGTGTGAAGATGGACTGGGTCCCGGTGTTGGCAACCCACGACACCAAATTGTTTCCGCCATAACCACCCCAGCCCCAGTTTTGGTTGGTGATCGGCTCGCAGTTCCACTGCACGATGCGGGTTCCGTCGGTGGCCCCACCCAAGGCATCAAGGCACCACCCGCTTCCCTCGTTCTCGAAGTTGATGTCGTGTCCGGAGCCCTGTTTCCCCCATTGCTGAAGGGAGTTGCCGTTGCAGGGCTCCTCAACAATCGCGTCCCCGGTTGATTGGGCCAGATCTCCTGGGGCGGGCTGGAGGCACTTGCCGCTCAAGCCGCTCTCGAGCGCGTAAAGGTCGGTATCGGCGTGGGCTACTGACGGGAACGCCAGGAACGCCAGACTAGAGGCGGTCATCACCCCAGCGGACAGCAGTGCGACAAGTCGTGGATGTGGCATTTCGGTTCCTCTCTCTCGAATCTAGCGTACCCGTGGTACGTTGAGATCATGCTATCGGTATGTATTGTGACATACCGATAGTATGGCTGTCAAGTCCAGCGCGACAGCGAACACAGTGAGAGCGGTGTCAGGCGCGTCGGTGATATTCGGATAGCCGGTAATCGGACCTCTCAGATCGATCCGGTGGCCAAGCTCGAGCAGCCGACTCAGTCCGATCGGGGGCTTGGTCTGCGACGCTGTTCGTCTTGGCGACAGTCGCGGCGCCCAGAGTGAGTTGACGCACCCAGCACGCGAACGCAGTCCGAGAGGGGAGAAGCACGATGCCTGACGGAAACGATGGGGTTGATCATGTCGGCGGAAAGCACGCCGATGCGGGTGGGGCCAAGCCAGTTATGAATAGACGCCGGGCGCTCGCCGGCTTGGGTGCCACCGTCGTCGGAGTCGGGCTGGCCGCCACTCTTGATGCGGATCCGGCGATGGCAGCGACAACCGGGCTCAAGTCAGAGCAAGACGGCACACCGTTGCCGGTTGGCCAGTACCTGAACTTCGAGAGTGCCTCGTTTTGTCGCGACCGACGATACGTCGAACAAAAGCATCGACTTGACCTTCTCGGCCCGGACTCTCACGGCTCAAGGGGCGATGGAGTCTGAGGACATTCGTGTCGACATCAATGCGTTGTCGCCAGCTGTGGGTGCGAAGGGTGACGCCACGCTTGGCACAATCGGCTCGGGGACCGACGACTCGGCCGCCCTGTCGGCGGCAGCTTCTCTGGTATCGGGCGGCGGCGGCAACTACATCGACGGGCCAGCAGGAGGCACTCCGGCCTGCTCGATTGGCGGAATCGCACTAATCAAGGGATTCGCCAACGTCTTGGCCGGGCAGGTGAGCCTGACAACGTCGGGTGCTCGCTGGCTGGGATTCGGCGAACGAACCGTGTCCCAACTCGAGGATGGCGTACCGAGCCCCGATTTCTTCAATCTGATGCTGACCGACAATACGACATTCGTCAACTTCGACACCGAGCATGCTGGTAACCCTTTCGGCACGGTCGTTCCGCAAGGCACGGTCACGATGCTGCCGATCCATCCTCCGGCGACCACGGTGGATAGCCTCGTCCAGCTCTGCACACGGACAGGTGTCCTGTCCTACGTGTGGTCGGCCAAGACGGCATTCCCGGCCGGTAGCACCGTTCAGCCCACCGCCGACAACACGTTTTACTACTACACCTCCGGTGGAGGGACGACCGGATCCACAGAACCGAGCTGGCCGACAACGGTCGGCGGCCCGAGTTTCGCGGACGGCTCGGTCAGCTGGGTCTGCGCCGGCACCTCCGCCGGGTTTCAGTCGTCGGGTGACCTTGAGGGGTTCAACTATTTCCTTGCCTATAGCGCTGGGCCGCTCACCGGGTTCGAGACGCAGGCACAGCCGAGCTGCGCCACCGAGTTCACGATCAATGTGACCGCCTACTCCCCTACGACGGGAGCGGCTGCATCTTGGCGCGACCACCGCGTGATGTACGTAACCAACTCGTTGGCGGAGCCGACTGTCGTTGGGAAAGCGACGGGCAGTATCAAGCCGGACGCCAGCACGTCCGGCGAGGGTGCTGGCTATCGGATCAAGTTCTATTCTTCCGGGACGAGCTACTACCTCGAGGTCACTTCGGCCGTGTCACATCAAGTGGACTTCAAGATCACCATCGACGAGGTAGTGACCGGACTCTGAACATCATCGCCAGGACCCGCGCTCTGCAATGCGGTACGTAATTGATGTTGATCTGCGCTCGCCTCGTTCGCGACCACCCCGAGACCGTGCATAACTACGGCTAGGGAACTTGACATTGGTCAAGTAGTGCGCAGCAGAACGCTCGCGCATAATCCCGGAAAGTGGTGCCTCCGAAGGTCGTGGGCTGACCGTCCCAGATCGCCGGGTAGGTGAGATACCCGAGGAGCCTTGCCGGCCGGGGCCTGCGAATTCTGCCAAACATCGCTTCGCGTGGGAACGCGGCTGAGTGGCTAGAGGCCGGGAGTGATGGGAGCGCCGCCGTGAATGCCTGGGCCGGTAGCGGGGCGGCAATCTGAGCGGACCGTCATACTGCGCGAACCAGATGACGATCGAGCCGAGCAGGATTAGGGTCAGTCCAGTGACGGCATAGGCCCCGACTGGCCCCGAGCCAGTACTAGCGAGCGTCGTTGAACGGGCGGTCGTGGGCGGGATCGGGTCTCCCGATGCGGACGCTGCGGTCAACTTATTCGCCGTCACAGCAATCGTCGATGGGACAGTGGCGGCGGCAATAGGTGCCGTCGGCTGCGTCGCGGTTGTAGGTAAGGGGAGCTTCAGGGTCGTTGACGTCGTTGTCGAAACCGTCGACGCGGCCGGCCCACGGCTCAAGTGGTGTGTCAGACCGAGTGGCTTCGCGGCCAAGGCCGCGATGGCACCGACGACCAGCAGTGTTACTGCGACGGCTAGTACCGCCCGCTCTCGCCCGTGAAGGCCATCCATCGCAACGACATTACGGGCAGGGACCATACAGATCTGAGCATTCCCCGGCTCGCCACCGGGCTGACCCCGGTCCGAGTCGGCGATCACCTCGTGGACATCAATGTCTCCGCACTCCCGGACGGGTTCGGTTGACAGCACGGGTAAAGCGGAAGCGGCACCGACCCACTGACCCGACCCGACCTCTCCCTGCCGCGTGAAGGTCGCTTGACCTTGCCCCAGGGGCATGGTCGAGAATCTGGGATGTGGAGGACGACGAGCTGCTGTCGATCGGTGCGTTTGCTCGCCGGACACGTCTGACACCCAAGGCCCTGCGCATCTATGATCGCCTTGGACTCCTAACGCCTGAAGTCACCGATGTCGCCACTGGCTACCGGCGCTACGGGATCGGACAGATCCGCACCGGGCAGCTCATCGGCGTGCTGCGCGGTGCGGACATGAGCCTCGCCGATATCCGACTAGTTATCGACGACATCACCCGAAGCGCCGAGTTAGGCATCCGTCGGCTGGACGCACTCCAAACAGAGTTCGCACGCCGCCACGCCGACCGCCAGTTACTCCTGCAGCACGTCCAAGCGACCCTCAGCCAGGGAGACGACCCGATGTATCCGATCCACGTCCGTCACGTACCAGCCCAACGTGTCATGACCATGCAGCGGCGCCTCCACGGGCACGAGACCGATAGCTTCGTGCGAGAGGCGAAGAAGGCCTTTGCCGACTGCCTGCGAGGAGCGGCCGCGACCGGTCCCTTCACCCTGATCTTCCACGGCGTCGTCGACGCCGAGCACGACGGTCCGCTCGAGGCCGCGCTGCCCTGCCCTCCAGAGATCCAACCCGACGAGCGAATCGGTATCCGTACCGAGCCCGCCCACGAAGAGGCTTACACGACCATCACGAAGGCCCAGTGGGACTATCCAGCGATCCTTGCCGCCTACGACGCCGTCGCCTGTTCCGTCGACGTTACCTCCCGGCGTGGCAGCCGACTGTCTTGCCGAGAGGTATACGTCGCCGAGCCGGACGACATCGGGCCAAACGACCTTGTCTGCGACGTAGCCTTCCCCCTCGGCGAAGCTCACACCACGCCGCGACGCGGCCGTCAGGTGCTGGGAGCGCCCCCGTCGGAGTGAATGACGGCAGGAAGGCTTGCAAATGGATTCCCACCGCATAAGAGCTTCCTGGCGGCGATCTTGGGTTCGAAGGAGTACCGACTTCATTGGACTCCTTGGTTCGGTGATGTCTCTGAGCGGGAAGTTGAAGCTCACAGGACTGCTCGTCACCAGAACGACGCAAATCGAATGGGCTGCACGAGCAGATGGGCCAAACATGAGGTCCTGACCCACGAACATTCTGCTGGTTGAGATTGAAGTGAGCGAGTGTTCTGGGCCTGACGAGGTGACTAACGGAATGCGGGACGGCTAGGGCTGCGTCACCGGGTTGCGGAGCACCGTCCCGACCCGGCAGTCGAGCCTGCCGGTCACCGACCCGGCGGGGATGTCCTCGGAGGTAGCCTTGCCGGTCACGGACTGACCCGGCGACAGATTGGCGAAGATGACATTCGCGCCGCCAAGCAGACCGCCCGCATCCGAAAACACAATCTCCGCGTCGTAGTACTGGGTTCCTGCAGTGCTGTTGTGGAGACGGTAACCGGCCTCGGGCTCGCCGCCCACCTGGGTGCAACTGGTTATCCTTACATCCCCGGCAGGACTATTGGGGCCTCCGCAGCTAGTCAGAGCAAATGAAGCTCCGACCGCGATGGCGATCATCCCAATCCTGCACCCCGAAGTGAGCCTATCGTTAGAGGCGAACGAGTCACATGCCTCAACGCGGCCTTGTCCAACCACCCTGCGGGAATGGTGTCGGCTCGGTGAGGTTTAGATCCCACCGCGGTGCGATCATCGCGCCAAGTTGGGGAGATGAGCGCACCGCGGTGACGAGATCGAGCTGGGCGCCTAGTGGGTCATTCTGGCGGTCGAGCATCCAGGCATGGAGCCCTGGCCCGGGCCGGAGGACCCACTGCCATATCCGCCCTGGCCCGATGTACCGCCGCCGGGAGCGCCGCCCCCGTGGTGACCGCTGCTACCGCCGGCGGTGATCGATGTCAAGGCTAGGACGTTGCCGGCGAAAGCGGTGTCGGTACCGAGGGTGGCCGACGAACCCACCTGCCAGAAGACGTTGCACGCCCGCGCGCCTCCAGCGAAGACTACAGAGCTGTTCGAGGCGGTGGTGAGCGTGCTGCCCGCTTGGAAGATCCACACCGAGTCGGCATTGCCATCGAGGGTCAGCGGCACGGTGCCGCCGAGCGTCATCCCGGTTGACGCGGTGTACACGCCCTCGGTCAGGGTCTTGCCGCTCAAATCCACTCCAGTGACGTTGCTGGTCGAGGGGGCGGAGGCCGCCGCGTTGTAGGCCGTCGTCAGGTCGCTTTGCGCCCTTTCGGCTACCGCGTTGGCCGCATTCACTGCTCCGAGGGTCTCACCCGGTGGGAAGCCGGTGATGGCCGCAGTGGGGTAGGTGTCGAGATCACGGTTGACGACGGGCGGGATCAAGCTCAACAAGCCGATCGTGGCCATCGCGCCAACCCTGACCGGGAACGGGAACTGGCTGATAGCCGCCGACGGCGGGGTCTTCAGCTACGGAGACGCCGTCTTCCGGGGCTCGACGGGCGGGATCACCCTGGTCAAGCCGATCGTGGCCGCCATGACCACTCCCGCTTGAACCGCTGCGACTCATGGGCCCTGACCGTGGGAGCCGGATCCCGCTGACCCTTGCTGCGTGTCAAGCGCAAGTTCCTTTTGTTGAGCTACGAACTATATAACTCCAAGAGGATTGGATCTACGATCAACGCCAATGGCCGTTACATGTGTGTGCTGCTCTATGCCGGTGGACTGGTGGGTCAGGCTGCGCTCGCACCCCGACCTGCCGATCTGCCACGACTGCCTCGCCGGGCTGAATGGACAGCGAGACGGCCAGTTGCAACTCATGACAGCCACATGGCTGATTACCGGGTTCGAGCCCATATTTAAGGTCGCCAATGTGGTTCGCTCGGTCGCCTGGTTCGAACGCGCCGGCTTCGAAGTGTCGCTCCACGATGGCACCTATGCGTTCGCTCGCCGGGATCGGGGCCTCACGATCCATCTTGCCCAAGCTGCAGGAGATGAACACCCGGGTCGCGGTGTTCTCTACATTCACTGTCAAGACGCCGACCGAGCGGCTGAGGAATGGAGACAGGCAGGGATCGAAGTGAACGGCCCGCAAAACGAGGACCATGGCAAGCGGGAGGGCTCTATCACCGACCCCGATGGCAACGTGATTCGATTCGGCGGCCCTATCCGCTGATGCTCGCCACCGCCACGGCGATCCCGGTCTTAATCGGAGCTGAGGGATCCCCACACCCAAGCAGCCGCGACGTATCCGAGGTGCTCCTAGTACGCGAGACTGAGGCATGCTGTTCGATCAGCCGGGGGTTGGAGTGGAAAAGCTGATTCCATTTGGTGTCACCGGTCAGTACTGGATGTCCCGGATAGATTCCAAGCTGGGCGACAGAATGGAGGAGCTGCTCCGCCTGGGGAACCTCGATACCGTCAGAGAACACCGCATCCACAGACGCCTTGCCAAATACCATATCCACCAGCTTTGGTGGAACACACTCTAGGTCCCGGGCGGCAAGACCTGGTTCGGGGACCACCTGCCTATTCGTCGCCTCATGTTTCGCGTTCACTGGAGGCCATAGCTAGCCAGTCCGCACTGGCAGTCGCCGGCACCGGTACCGAGGCCGATTCGGCATGAATCGATCTCGGGCGCCCGTCCCGTGCTAACGATTCGGCCATGGAACAACGGATCAGTCTCATAACGCTCGGCGTGTCCGACCTGAGCAGGGCGCGCCGGTTCTACGAAGCGCTCGGTTGGACTGGCGCTCAGCAACCCGACGACGAAGTTTGTTTCTTCCAGGCGGGTTTCTTCCAGGCGGGAGGAATGGTGTTGGGCCTGTGGGCGGCTCTGGGAGGCCACGGTGCACCGGGTATCGAGCTGGCTCACAATGTCCGTTCGCCCGAACAGGTCACGGTGGTGTTGGAGGAGGCAGCCCGGGCAGGGGGATCAATAGTCCGTCACAGGGCTATCGCTGATTGGGGTGGAACGAGTGGAGCGTTCGCCGACCCCGGATGGCTACGTCTGGGAGGTGGCGCACAATCCGGGGTGGACGATCGCTGACGATGGCTCCATCCGGATCTAGGGCGCGACGGAAACGGGGGATGTCCCGTGTCCCTTTCCCTAGCTCAGCAGTTCCACTTGGAGCGACCTCACCACCGCTGGGTCGGTCACGATCTCGATCTCGGTGACTGTGTCACCGACGACGCGGAAGGCAAACACCGCACGAGGGCGCCCGCCGGGAGCCCAAACCGCTCCTGGAGCACCGTCGATGAGCGCCACCTCTGCGGCGGCGGCCCGCCCTGAGAGCGCCGCCGCCACGGCCGGAGCCCCCCGCACCTCGGGCGCCAAGAGGGGAGCGCCTCGATCGCGATTAGCGGTTGCGGCTTTCACCGCGGCGCGGTCGGCCCGAAGGACGGCGTCGGGGTCGAGCAGGGCGACCAGCGTCTCGAAATCACCAAGGCGCGAGGCGGCCAGGAACGCCTCGACGATCTGTTGTTGGCGGCGGCCGTCGCCGGGGTGCAGCCCGTCACCGCCCTGCACCCGGCGGCGAGCCCGGCTGGCCAACTGACGCGCCGCGGCGGGAGAGCGGTCGACAATGGTAGCGATGTCCTCGAAGGGCACCCCGAAGAGGTCGTGGAGCACGAAAGCGAGACGCTCAGAGGGGCCGAGCGTGTCGAGCACCAGCAGCAGAGCCGGGCCCAGGGTCTCGGCGAGGATCGCCTGGTCCTCGGGGCCGGCGAGCTCGGATTCGGGTTCGTGGCCCAGCATGGGCTCTTCATGGCGGGTCCGGCGCGTGCGAAGCACCCCGAGGCACACCCGGGACACGACCGTGGTCAGCCAGCCGGCCAGGTTGTCGATGCTCTCTGGCTCCGATCGGTTGAGGCGCACCCAGGTTTCTTGCACCGCGTCCTCCGCCTCGGTAAGGGATCCGAGCACGCGGTAGGCCACCGACTGCAGCCTCACGCGGTTGGCTTCGAATTGGGCGGCGAGATTTTCGTCCATGGTCGCCAGAATGACGCGCCGAGCGACCAGTTTGTGACAAGAGGCTGCCGTCACCCTCGGGACCAAGGTCCGGGAAGGAAAGCCGGCCCGATGTTTGTCCCCAGGGGGACGTCACATATCGGGGGTCGGGCGCGTCATAGAGGGCATGACAGCAAGAATGAACAACCCCGCCACAATCCTCCCCAACTCGACGAAAGGTATCCAGTCCATCATCGAGGCCGCGCACCAAGCCGGAGTACCCAGCGCCACCATGGCGCTCGCCCACTTGCGGGCCAGCCAGGTCAACGGGTGCAGCCCCTGCGTCTACAGCGGCGCCATCAGCGCCAAGAAGGCGGGCGAGAGCGACGAACGGCTTTTCGCCGTCGCGGCCTGGCGCGAGACGGACCTCTTCACTGACGCCGAGAGGGCGGCCCTGGCCCTGGCCGAGTCCATGACCCGCCTGGCCGACCGGCCCGATCCGGTCCCCGACCAGGTGTGGGACGAGGCGGCGAAACACTTCGACGAGAAGCAGATGGCCGGCCTGGTCCTATGGGTCGCAACAACCAATCTGTTCAACCGGCTCAACGCCACGACCAAGCAGCCGGCCGGCGCCGCGTGGTAACGCCAGGCCTCCCAAGCCGGGCCATCCACGTTTGGGCCCGTCTCAGCAGCGGCCAGATCAACTGAGAGGAAGCGACACATGAAGACGATGACATGCAAGCAACTGGGCGGCCCATGTGACTTCGCCCACCACGGGGCCACCGCTGACGAGGTCATAAAGGCCCAGGACCGCCATCTCAAGGAAATGGCCAACGGTGGCGACGACGAGCACCAGCCGGCCTCGAAGGAGATGAAGGGCCGGTGGAAGCACCCCATCTCGGGAATGGGATGGTACAGGCAGGCCAAGCGAGATTTTGGCGCTCTTCCCGAGGACTGACCGACGTTATTGGCGGCGGACGACACCGAGACACACACCATCGAGTCCCAGACGGTTTAGCCGAGATTCTCCTGGGAGACGAACTGGGAGGCCGCCGTCGCCGGGTCGACGTGGTCGTTGACCACAGCCCCGACTAGCTGGACGAGGTCGCTCGTCGTGAGTGCCGACGAGATCGAGTTGAGCGTGGTGACGATCGTGGAGGTGGCCACGTTCTTGTTGATGATCGGGATCACGTTCTCGGCGGGGAAGAGATGGTTCGGATCTGCCAGCGCGACGAAGTGGTACTTGGTCACGGAGGGATCGGTGGTATAGATGTCGCCCGCCTGGACCGTCCCGTCATTGAGAGCGGCGATGGTGAGCGGGCCGGACTCGTCGAGGGGCTTGAACTTGACCGTGATGCCGTACAGCTTGCTCAGGCCTAGGAGCCCGACTTCGCGCGTCGCGAACTCAGGGGCGGCGCCGAGCGTGATCTGGCTCTCAATCGGTTTTAGGTCGGCGATCGAACTGAGATGGTGGGCGGCGGCAAAGGCGGCGGTCACCGTGATCGAGTCGTTGTCCTGGGCCGAGGACGCTTGGAGCGCCTCGAGACTGGTCGGCAAGGCCGCGGCCAGAGCCGTGTCGACGGCTGAGGTCGACGACGCCGTAGACGTCGGCTGGAGGTAGTCGAGCAGGGCGCCGTTGTATTCGGGGAACACGTTGAGGGTGCCGTTCTCCATCTCCTTGAAGTACACCTCGCGGCTGCCGATGTCGAGTTTGGTCGTGACCTTGACCCCGGCCTTCTGGAGGGCGTCGGCGTAGATGTCGGCGAGTATCTCGTTTTCGGGGAAGTTGGCCGACCCGATGGTCACGGCTGGGTTCGAGGTGGTCGCCGCGGTCGTCGCCGACGAGGACTTCGGGCTGGAGCTGCCGCAGGCGGTGACCCCGACGAGGGCGGCCACGATGGCGGTGACGGGAAGGAGACGGTGCATGTTGTTCCTTTGCTAGGTGAGGGTCAGGAGCTGGGACATCAGGCGGTACGGGCCCGCAAGCGGATACCGGGAGACACGAGCAGGCGCTGGCCGAGGAGGAAGAGCGCTTCGGTGATGATGGCGAAGAGCGCCACAATTACTGCTCCGGCGCCGAGTTCTGCGAAGTTGCGGCTGGCTTGGCCGTCGATAATGTAGCGACCGAGACCGCCCAGGCCAACATCGGCCGCGATGGTCGCGGTCGACACGACCTGGATTGCGGCCGTGCGCAGCCCGAGGACGATGAGCGGCAGGGCGACTGGTATCTCGACGTGCCAGAGGACCTGGAAGGGCGTGAGGCCCATCCCCTTGGCCGCGTCCACCAAGGACGGGTCGACGTTGCGGACGCCGACGTTCGTGTTGACCAGGATGGAGGAGATGGCCAGGAAGACGAGCGGGATGATGGCCGCCTCGATGCCCACCCCTATGAGGATGGCGAAGAGGATGAGCAGGCCCAGGGTGGGCAGGGCCCGGCTGGCGTTGCTGAGCATGGACACCACTGTCCCTCCCCGCCCGGTATGCCCGGTGACGAGTCCCAATGGGAGCGCGATCACGGCCGACACCAGCACGGTCTCGGCGGAATATCCGAGGTGCTGCAGCAGTCGATGAAGGAATCCGGCCGAGCCGTCCCAGTTGGACGCGGTGGTGAGATAGGAGAGGATCCCGCTCGCGGAGGTGTTGGCGGCCAGGATCACGACGACACCCGGGCCCACGGGGCGAGCAGGCGGCCGCTCAAGAGGAGCAGACCGTCGAGCAGGAAGGCCCAGAAGGCCACGATCACGACGCCGGCGAGGATCTCGGTGATGAAGTCCGTGTTCTCCCCGGCGATGAAGAGCTGCCCGAGGCCGCCGATCCCGATCAGCGAGCCCACCGTCACCAGGCTGATGCTGGCGACGGTCGTCACCCGCAGCCCGGCGATGATGACCGGGACCGCGGCCGGCAGCTCCACGCTTACCAGCCGGCGCAGCGGACCGTAGCCCATGGCGGTGGCGGAGATGCGGACCTCCTCCGCCACGTTGTTGAGCCCGTTCGTCACGCTGCGGACGAGGATGGCAAGGGCGTAGGCCGCCAGCGGCAGGATCACGGTGTTGTTGGTCAAGCCGGTGATGCCCACGAGGAAGGCGAACACCGCCAGCGACGGCAGCGCGTAGAGGATCGTGGTCACGGCCAGTATCGGCGGATTGGTTCGCGGCACCCGGACCGCAAGCACCCCGAGGGGCAACGCCACGAGGAAGCCGATCAGCACAGCGACGAGGGCGATGTAGAGGTGCGTCCTCGACAGGGTCCAGAAGTAACCCCGGTGGTCGGTGACCCACTGCCAGTCGCCGACCTTGTGGAAGTGGAAGGTGGGAGGGGTCTGGCGCAACATCAGCTGTCTGCCGCCGCGGTCTGGATGGCATTGTTGATGTCGTCCTGGTTCGCGACACCGACAAGGGCACCGCCGCTGTCGACACCCACGGCCAACCCTGCAGGCGACAGCACCAGTGCGTCGAGGGCGGCGCGCAGCGAGTCGGTGGCCGGGCTGAATGCGTGCCCGATGGATCGCAGCGAGCCGAGATCGACCGTCCCCGAACTCGCCCCGTTGAGTGCTGCGGCCTCGAGCCAGCCGAGGGGTCTGCGATCGCCGTCCACGGCGAGGACCCATTCCGACGCCGCAGCCGCGGCCACCCGGTGGACGTCGACCGGCCCGCTTGCCGGTCCTATGGTGGCCGGGAGCCGCAGCGGCAGCTCCTTTGCCGGGAAAAAGGACAGCCACTTGATGCCCCGATCGAGACCGAGGAAGCTCTCGACAAACGCATTCGCCGGCCTGGCCAGCACCCGCTCGGGTGTGTCGAACTGCACCAGCTTGCCGCCTACCTGCATCACCGCAATGCGATCCCCGAGCCGCACCGCCTCGTCAATGTCATGGGTGACAAAGACGATGGTCTTGCCCAGCTGGGATTGGAGGTTGAGGAGCTCCTGCTGCAGCTCTTTGCGGACGACCGGATCAACGGCGCTGAATGGTTCGTCCATCAAGAGCAACGGGGGGTCGGCCGCCAGGGCCCTCGCCACGCCTACCCGTTGCTGCTGGCCCCCCGAGAGCTGGTACGGGTACCGCTTTGCCATCGAGGACGGCAGTCCGACCAGGTCCATCAGCTCCTGCGCCCGCTGGCGGGCCTGGGGCCGGGGCGTTCCGAGCAGCCGGGGGACCGTGGCGATGTTCTCGATGACCGTGCGATGCGGGAAGAGGCCGCCTTGTTGGATGACGTAGCCGATCATGCGGCGAAGCCGGGCGGGGTCCGAAGAACGGACGTCCGTGCCGTCGATGCTGACAGTGCCGGAGGTGGGCTCGACGAGACGGTTGATCATCCGAAGCGACGTGGTCTTGCCGCATCCCGACGAGCCGACCAGCACCGTGATCTCCCCGGTGGCGCACTCGAGGGAGAGGTCGTCGACTGCCAGCGTGCCGTCGTCGTAGCGTTTCGAGACGTGATCGAAGGTGATCATCGAACCCTTTCCACCGCAGGCGGAACCGCCATCGTGCCCGCCTGAGGGCCCACGCGCAATATCTTACCATTCCGATCGGGAATCGCCAAGTCGCCGGACATGGCCATAATGGTCTGCCGTGAGCGACGTTTTCGACCCCGAGGTTGCCGCCGATGCCGCCCGGGGGATCGGATCGGCTGGGCCGCTTGGTTTCCGCGTCGGTGCCCGGACCTTTACGTACCACGTCGAAGCCGGGAGCGTGCGAGTCGATGCCGGTCTCGTCGCCGAAGGGACGATCGTGGCCATCTCCGAGGCGGCCTGGAGCGATCTCATCGGCCAGGACCGGACCTTCGTGAACCTTTACCTGGCGGGCGAACTCGAGTTCGAGCAGGGTGACTTCTCCGATCTGTTGGATTGGGACCCGGTGCTGAAGTTCCTGCACGCCGGCATTCCCATCTTCGACCCCGGCCGGGCCGATCTCGGTGAAGTCGACCTGAGCCGGACCTTCACCCTCGACGACACCGATGCGGAGATGCGGGCCTTTCTGATCACCGCGGGATTCCTCCACGTCCGTGGGGTGTTCGGCCGCGACGAGATCGCCACCCTCAACTGCGAGGTTGACCGGCTGGCCGCCGAGGCCCGCCCAGGGGACGACCGGTCCTGGTGGGCTACCGATTCGGACGGCCAGGAGCGGCTGTGCCGTCTGGTTTACGTCGGGCTGTACTCCCTGATGGTCGGCGAACTCGAGGGCGACCCCCGCTTGGCTCGCCTGGGCCGCCTGCTGGATCCTGAGCTTCGTATGGCGCCTGATCGGATGGAGGGCACGGCGGCGCTGATCAAGGTTCCCGGGCCCACGACGGGGCTTTCGAATATCCCGTGGCACCAGGACTGCGGCATGGGGGGGCACTCGACCTGTTGTCCGGCGGCCGGGGTCGGGATCCAGCTGACCGGGTCCTCAGCCGAGACCGGCAACCTGTTGGTCGTCCCCGGAAGCCACGGTCAGAGCCTGAACTACGACTGGGAGAAGAGGTGGCCATCGGCGCCCGTCGTCGCCGTCGACACCGAGCCTGGAGACGTCACGGTACACATCCAGGATCTCATGCACGCGTCCCCCAAACCGACGGGTACCGGCGGTCGACGGACCTTGTACGTCACCTTCTTCCCTCCGACCCTGTGGGACCACATCGGTCCAGGTGAGGCCTTCAACGACCTGGTTCGAAATCGAACGGCCGAGACCTCCGCGCTCGGATCGGCCCGCAAACCCCACTAACCCCGAGTCAGCTCACGCGGTAGAGGAACTCCCGAGAGCGCTGCACCACCAGCCCTGCCGCGTCCGCGTCGTACGAGGGCAGTGAGCTGTCGGCGAAGAGGTGCCGGTCGCCCTCGTAGACGAAGAGCTCGGCCAGCTCAGAGCCAACCGTCTCGACCAGCTCGCGAGCGGCGTCGAGGTCTCCTTCCAGGGCAAAGAACGGATCCTTGTCCATGCCGTGGATCTGCACCGGGACGCCGTCGGGCCATGGCCCGAATGCCCATTCCCCGGTGAGCGGTATGCAGGACTCGTAGAGCATCGCGCCGCGCGCACCGGGCCGCGTCTGGGCGAACCGCTGCGCCACGCCGGCACCGAAGGAGAAGCCGGCATACACCAGGCCCGCGGGCAGGTCGGCCACGGCCCGGTCCGCCCGCTCGCGAAGTACCCCGTCCCCGATGCTCTCGGTGAGTGCGATGCCATCTTCGATAGTCGGCGGTTGGGACCCGTCGAACAGGTCCGGCGTGTGCACCGTGTGCCCGCCGGCCCGTAGTTCCTCGGCGAAGGCGCACACCCCCTCGGTGAGTCCCTGCACGTGGTGGAAGAGGACTACTTCGGCCATCTCTACGTTCCTTTCATCAGGGACAGGTCTAACTCATCAGGGACAGGTCTAACGCCGCGTGAGGGAGGCGGTACGGCACGCGTGGCTATCCGTATAGAAGCGAACCCGGTGTGGTCAGCACCTGGCCAGTCTCGATCCAGGTTTTTAGGCCAGACAGGATCATCGGCCAGCCGCCATAGAGCTGCTCGTTGGCGCCCTCGCGAAGCTGATCGTGAATGACCGTCAAGCGGCAACTGTCGCCGACCGGCTCGATCTCCCACGTCACCCGCGATGTGCCCTCCTCTTTGACGTCGTCGCCCCAGAGCGCTCTCATGGTCTGCACCAGCCGGCGGGGCGGGTCGACCTCGAGGTTCTCGCCTTCGCTGATGAGCCCATCGGCATGTGGGTTGCTCAACTCGACGCGCGACCCGGGTGTCCAATCTGAGCTGACCCGGCAACCGAACTGGAACTTCGTCCTGGTCTCGCTGTCGGTGATCGCCTCCCACAGGCGCTCCGGGGTAGTGCGAATGTAAATCTCGAATACCTTCTCCATAGTTGCCTCCAATGTCGTTTTCAGTTCTACGAGCGCGCTAGCCCAGGCTTCGGTGTACTTGCTTACCCATCGGTCATGCACCAGACGGATCGGGACCGGGTTCAAGTAATGCAGCTTCTCCCGGCCTCGCCGGCGAGTGACGACCAGTCCGACCTCTTCGAGCTGGTTGAGGTGCTTCATCACGCCGAACCGGGTCATCGGCAGACGCTCCTCGAGCTCGCTCAAGGTCTGGCCATCGCGGCGGAACAACTCGTCGAGCAGACTCCGCCGAGTTGGATCAGCCAGCGCTTTGAACACCGCGTCCACGCCTCCACTATACGTGACTATTTAGTCACATGTCAATACGGACCGCCCCGACGGCGCCGCCTTACGCTGTTCATGGGCGCGAAACAGTCCCGACACGATGCCGAGGCAGGCTGGCGGCCGACGAGCACCGGCTTTGTCGCGGGCGTACTCCGTCGGAGGCGACCATGTGGGAGGACTACTGACCATGGCCATCCAGGTCGCCCTCGAACATCGGACCGCCTACCGCTTCGATCGGCTGATTCGCTTGTCCCCGCATGTGGTGCGGTTGCGACCGGCTCCTGGCTGCCGCACGCCGATTCTGGCTTACTCCTTGCGGGTCGATCCCGAACACCACTTCATCAACTGGCAGCAGGACCCCTTCGGTAACCACCTGGCCCGGCTGGTCTTTCCCGAGCCGACCCGCGCCCTATCGATCACGGTCGACATCGTGGCCGAGATGACCGTCGTGAACCCGTTCGACTTCTTCTTGGAGCCTGAGGCAGAGCGGTATCCGTACCGCTACGACCAGGCCCTGGCCCGCGACCTGGCGCCCTACCTCACCGCCGAGGATCCCGGTCGTCTCCTGGGCCAGTGGCTAGCCGAGGTCGAAGTCCCGGCTGGAGGAGAGGCGACCGTGGACTTCCTGGTCGCCGTCAACCAGCGAGTGCAGCAGACGGTTGCGTACGCCACCCGATTCGAGCCGGGCGTGCAGACCCCTGAAGAGACCCTCGAGAAGGGCCTCGGATCGTGCCGAGACAGCGCCTGGCTGCTCACGCAGATCCTGCGCGGCCTCGGCCTCGCTGCCCGGTTCGTGTCCGGCTACCTGGTACAACTCAAGGCGGACGAGACCCCCCTCGAAGGGATGCCGGGGCCGTCAGCCGACTTCACCGATCTCCATGCCTGGAGCGAAGTGTACGTGCCAGGGGCGGGCTGGATCGGCCTCGATCCGACCTCGGGTCTCTTCGCCGGCGAGGGCCACCTTCCCCTGGCGTGCACGCCCGATCCGGCGAGTGCCGCCCCAGTCACCGGCGAGATCGAACCCTGCGAAGTGACCTTCGAGTACGCCAATGTGGTGCGCCGGGTCCATGAGGACCCAAGGGTCACCCTCCCCTACACCGATAGCGAGTGGGCAGCTATCGACGCCCTGGGGCGGTCGGTTGACGCCATGCTGGTGAAGGGTGACGTGCGTCTCACCCACGGCGGGGAGCCCACCTTCGTTTCGGTCGATGACACCGAGGCCGCCGAATGGAGCACTGCGGCAGACGGCGCTCGCAAGCGAGATATGGCGAGGGACCTCACCCGGCGCCTCTCGGAACGCTTCTCTTCGGGTGGCATCGTTCACCACGGCCAAGGCAAGTGGTACCCGGGCGAGGCCCTGCCCCGCTGGCAGATGGCTGTTGTCTGGCGTACCGACGGAGTGCCGCTCTGGACCGACCCGACCCTTCTCGCCGAGCCGTGGATTGCGGGAGGGGATACCGCCGTGGACGCCGAGCGCCTGGTAATGGCGGTGGCCGCCCAACTCGGTGTCCCTCCCGACTTCTGCATCCCGGGCTACGAGGACGCCATGCACCGATTGTGGACCGAGGCCCGGCTGCCCGCCGGCGAGGCGCCCCCCGCAGACGTCGACCCGACGGACCCGGGTCTGGCGGCGCCGGATGCCCGGCGGGCCATCGTGGACGAACTAGATGCCGAGCGCGGTGATCCGGTCGGTTGGGCCGTCCCGTTGCACTACACCGACCGAGACGGGGGGCGTTGGGCTACGACCCGCTGGACGTTGCGACGCGGCAGGTTGTTGCTGGTGCCCGGCGACTCACCCATGGGTCTGCGGCTGCCGCTCGACTCGCTCACCTGGGCGCCGGCGCCCACGACGAGCGAGCCTTCGACCTTCGAGGCTCGGGGCCCACTCCCGGGGCCGGTACCCGGATCAGTCCCGGCCGGCGCGGCGGTGGTCGTGCCGGTGGACGAGGCCCCCCCAAACACGCTGTGCGTCGAAGTCAGGACCGGGCGGCTCCATGTGTTCCTGCCTCCCCTGGAGCGACTCGAGCACGCCGTCGAGCTGTTGGCTGCCGTTGAGGCGGCCGCCTCGGAGCTGGCCACGTCCGTAGTGCTGGAGGGCTATGCCTTGCCCTGGGACCCGCGCCTGACGCAGGTAGTGGTCGGTCCCGACCCGGGCGTGATCGAGGTCAACGTCCAACCGGCCTCGTCCTGGCCAGACCTGGTCGACATCGTGACGACCGTATACCAGGAGGCCCGTCGCACTCGATTGGGGACCGAGAAGTTCCAGTTGGACGGCAGCCACACCGGCACCGGCGGGGGCAACCACATGACTCTCGGCGGTCCGACGCCTGCCGACAGTCCTCTGTTGCGCCGCCCGGATCTCCTTCGCAGCCTTATCACCTACTGGCAGCACCATCCCTCGCTGTCATACCTGTTTAGCGGGCGGTTTATCGGGCCGACCAGCCAGGCGCCCAGGGTCGACGAGGCCCGCAACGACAGCCTTTACGAGTTGGAGATCGCGTTTTCCCAACTCGACCAGCCGACCGACAGGGGCCGCCCCTGGCTCGTCGACCGGCTCTTGCGCAACCTGCTCGTTGATGTGGCCGGCAACACCCACCGGGCCGAGTTTTGCATCGACAAGCTGTTCAACCCTGACAGTGAGCGGGGCCGGCTCGGACTGGTGGAGCTCCGGGCCTTCGAGATGCCACCCCACCCGCGGATGGCCCTCGTGCAGGCGTTGCTCGTCCGGGCGTTGGTCGCCCGCTTCTGGCAGCAGCCCTACTCCGGGGACCTGGTCCGGTGGGGCTGTGAGCTGCACGACCGGTTCATGCTCCCCTGGTATGTGGCCGCCGACATCGATGACGTCGTCGAAGACCTCCGTCGACATGGACTGGCGTTCGAGCAGACGTGGCTGGCCCCCTTTCTCGAATTCCGGTTCCCCCGGCTCGGCTCCGTGCAGGTGGCGGGCACCACCATCGAGTTGCGGATGGCCATCGAGCCGTGGCCGGTGCTGGGTGAAGAGGTCGGAAAAATGAGCACCGCTCGTTACGTGGACTCGTCGACCGAGCGGATCCAGGTCCTGGTATCGGGCCTCACCGATGCCCGTCACGTTTTGACCTGCAACGGACATCCCGTCCCGCTCCATCCGACCGAAAGGCCCGACGCCTTCGTGGCTGGCGTGCGCTACAAGGCTTGGAAGCCGCCGTCGGCGCTGCATCCGACGATCGGGGTTCACGCCCCGCTCGTGTTCGACTTGATCGACCGTTGGAGCGGCCGTTCTCTCGGCGGGTGCACCTACCACGTCTCACACCCGGGCGGCCGGTCCTACGAGCGGTTGCCGGTCAACGCCAACGAGGCCGAGGCCCGCCGTAGTAGCCGGTTCGATCCCAATGGTCACACGCCGGGCGCGGTCGATGTGGGCGCGCTCGACGGGGCTATCAACACTTCGAGGGTGGACCGCGAGTACCCTCGCACCCTGGATCTCCGGCGCGCGCCGAGGATCTGAGCTTCCCCCCGAACCTGTGACCGCGACCAGCGAGCCCGCCGAACTACTCAGCGCCTACCGTCCGCTGTCGGGCTCCTATGACGAGATGGTCGGCGGCGACGGTCGGATCCGCGACCACTGGGCCGGATTGGGGCGGACACTCGACGAGTTCGGCTTGGACGAGATCAACGATCGGCGCCGGCAGGTGCAGCGGTTGCTAGACGACGACGGGGTCACGTACAACGTGCGGGCCAGGCCGGGCGGACGGGCCCAGCGATGGGATCTGGACCCCGTGCCCGTGCTGTTGTCGAGCAACGAGTGGGCTGGCATCGAGCGGGGGGCGATACAACGGGCCGAGCTGCTCAACCTGGTCCTGGTCGACCTCTACGGGCCTCGCGACCTGCTTCGGCGACGGCTCCTGCCCCCCGAGGTGGTGTACAGCCACCCCGGCTTCCTGCGCCCCTGCGACCAGATTCGCCTCCCGGGATCGCAACAGCTCGTGATCTGCGCGTTCGACCTGGCCCGTGATTCCGAGGGCCGGTGCTGGGTGTTGGCCGACCGTACGCAGGCGCCGTCCGGGGCGGGCTACGCCCTGGAGAACCGGGTTGTCATCTCCCGGGTCTTCCCCAGCCTGTACCGCGACGCCCAAGTACACCGGCTGGCCCCGTTCTTCCGGGCCCTGCGGGCCAGTCTGGTCGCAGTCGCCCCGCCGACCGCGACCGATCCACGGGTCGTCGTGCTTACGCCGGGCTCGCGGAGCGAGACGGCGTTCGAGCACGCCTTTCTGGCCTCGTACCTCGGGTACCCCCTTGTCGAAGGCAACGACCTCACCGTGCGCGACGGCCGGTTGTGGCTGCGATCACTGGGGCAATTGCAGCCGGTCGACGTCGTCCTGCGGCGGGTCGACACCTGGTTTTGCGATCCGCTCGAGCTGCGTCCGGAGTCCCACCTGGGCGTGCCCGGGCTGGTCGAAGCGTGCCGGCGGGGCACGGTCTCGGTGGTCAACACGTTGGGCAGCGGTGTGCTCGAGAACCCGGCGCTGCTGGCCTTCCTGCCCAAATTGGCCGAGGCCCTGCTCGGCCAGGACCTCCACCTCCCGTCGGTGCCCACTTGGTGGTGTGGCGACCCGACATCGCGCCAGCACGTGCTCGCCCACCTGGATCAACTGGTAATCAAGCCCGTCGACCGGTCGGTGGGATCCGGCCCCACGGTTGGCTGGGACCTGCCTTCGGCGCAGCTGGACGATCTCCGTCGCCGGATCGAGGCCCGACCCCACGCTTGGGTTGGTCAGACACCTCTGGCGCTCGCTTCGGCGCCGACTCTCTCCACCCACGGGCTCGACGCTCGTCGCACCGTCCTGCGGGCCTTCCTGGTGGCCCGGGGCGAGTCGTACATGGCCATGCCTGGCGGGCTCACCAGGGTTTCGCCGACCAGCGACGGAATCGTCATATCCAACCAGACCGGCGCGGTGAGCAAGGACACCTGGGTTCTGGCATCCGAGCCGGAACCGCCCAACAGCTACTGGCTCCGCAGCGGCCCGGCGGTGGCCGCGGTCGAGCCGGCCGCCTCGATGTCGTCGCGGGCCGCCGAGAATCTCTTATGGCTCGGGCGTTACGCCGAGCGGGCCGAGGACTTGGTGCGACTGGTGCGGGTGATCAACGACCGGCGGAACGAGTTCGAGCACGGCTCCAACCCGGCGGGTACGGCCTGCGTCCGGGTCCTTCTCGCCTCGCTGACGCACATGACGGCGACCTACCCGGGTTTCGTGGGCGATGGAGCCGGCGACCGGCTAGAAGCGCCGGCGGAGGAGCTGCGATCGCTGCTCCTGGACGAGGAGCGACCAGGCAGCCTGGCCCACGCCGGCCGTCACCTTCTCGACTGCGCCCACGCCGTTCGCGACCAGTTGTCGGTCGACACCTGGGTAGTGATCGGCGTGCTCAGCCATGAATTGCTCGACCTGGGAGCGCAGCAGCTCGAGGGCCAGAACGCCGTGCAGGCCAAGCTCAGTCGGGTGATGCAGGGCCTCCTCGCCCTGTCGGGGCTCGTCGGAGAGAGCATGGTGCGGGACCCCGGCTGGCGGTTCTTGGACGCCGGCCGCCGCATCGAGCGGGGCATGCAGCTCGCCAGTTTCCTGGGGGCCAACCTCGACCAACGCCGGGGTCTGGCAACCGACAGCCTCCTGTTTGAATCCGCCCTCACCGCGACGGAGAGCATCATCACCTACCGGCGCCGCTACCGGTCGCAAGCCCAGCTCGAAACCGTTCTCGACCTCCTGCTCCTTGACCCGGAGAACCCCCGATCGCTGGCTTACCAGGTCGACGCCCTGACCGCCGACGTGAGGGACTTTCCCGTCCAGGTCGCCTCCGGGCGGTTCTCGGAAGTCGAGAAGCACACCCTCGCCACCTCCACCGCGCTGAGGCTGGTCGACACGGCTGCGCTGGCCACGCCCGCTGCTGACGGGAGCTATGCGGCGCTGCGAGCCTTCTTTAGCGAGATGTCGCACGGTCTCGCTCGCACGGCGGATGCCATCCAGGACGCCCACTTCATGACTCAGGTGCCGCAACGGGCGATGCTCACCCCCGCCGACCCCGGCGCGGCCCGCGCCCTGCACCTGTTACTCGGATGACGACACTGCTCCGCAGGGGCAAACGAGCTTCGCTCTCAGCCATATGACAAACCCGACGGTCTCCTATGAAGTGGTGCATTCCACCCGGTACACCTACGAGTCGGAGGTGTCGGCCAGCTTCGGCCAAGTCCACCTGATGCCCCGCGACCTGCCTGGCCAAGAGTGCCGGGCGTCGGCGGTACGGATCGAACCTGAGCCGGCCGACTATCGCGAGCGCACGGACTTCTTCGGCAACCGGGCCGCCTATTTTTCCATCCGCCAACCCCACACCCGCCTGACGGTCACGTCCACCAGCCGGGTCGAGGTGGACCGGCCGGTTTCGCGGCCTCCCGGGCCGGCGTGGGAGCAGGTTCGGGAACGGCTGGCAGCGGCCGCCACCGACGGCGAGCTTGACGCCCGCCAGTTTGTGCTCGAATCGCCGCTCGTGTCGGTGTCGGCGGCCGTGGAGCGCTACGCGGCGCCGTCGTTCGGCCCGGATCGACCTCTCCTCGAAGTGGCCGCTGACCTGTCGGCCCGGATTCATGCCGGCTTCAGTTACCGCCCCGGTTCGACCTCGGTCACGACCGGGCTCGACGAGGTCATCGAGGGAGCTCAAGGCGTATGCCAAGACTTTGCCCAACTCGCTGTCGGATGCTTCCGGTCGAGAGGCCTCGCCGCCCGCTACGTGAGCGGATACCTCGAGACCCGGCCGCCGCCAGGGCGCCCGCGACGCCAAGGAGCGGACGTCTCCCACGCCTGGGCCTCCGTCTTCGTCCCCGACGAGGGCTGGGTCGACTTCGACCCGACCAACGACACGTTTGTAGGCGACCGCTACGTTGTCACCGCATGGGGTCGCGACTACAGCGACGTCCCCCCGCTCAAAGGCGTCATTTTCACGGAGGGCACAGGTCACGAACTGGAGGTGACCGTCGATGTCGTTCCTCTCAACGACACTCCATGACGTAGTGGTCTCGGTCGAGATCGAGTAGCGTCCGGGTTTGACTGCAACGCAGACGGGTTGTGGTCGCAATAGCTGTCAGTTGTTTCGTCGCTCCAGACCCCGGTGACCGTCTGTCGTGGTGGTCAGGAGTGGAGCGTGGAAACAATGAGTTCGCCCACATGAGCGGGAGGGCTACTACGGCGGCTGCGACCGACACGGCGTCGCTCAGTACCCTCAGCGACCTTGGACTCGTGGTCGCCGTGGGCCGCGGCCGTCCCGAGGCCCTAGCTGAGGTGTACGCCCGCTATGGAGGCTCCGTGTACGACCTCGCTCGCCGGCTGTGCGAACCGAGCGCGGCAGAAGAGGTGGTCAGGGAGGTCTTCCTGGCCCTGTGGCACTCGCCGATGGACTTCGATCCGGCCCGGGGTTCTCTGGTCTCGCATCTCCTGGCGGATGCGCACAGTCGGAGCGCGGTCGTGCTGCGAGCGGACACCGCCCGGCGAACCCGGGAGGCAGCCATCTCGGCGGAAGAACTGGAGTTTGTAGTCATGAACATCGGGACACGCGAGGAGCCGACGGTGGATCTGTCGGACCTTCCCGATGCCGAGCGTCGGGCCGTAATCCTGGCCTACTTTGGCGGGTTCACCTATCAGCAGGTGGCTGCGGCGCTGGATCAATCAGATCAGATCGTCAAAGCCCACATCGACGCCGGGCTTCGCTGCCTACGAGCCGAGCAGGCCGGCCCGGCTGCTAGCAGCCAGACCACGAAGAGAAGCAAGTCGCGGCGAGGAGCCTGACGGCTCTTACTCGACAGAAGAAAAATTATCGGCTTCGACGTCATCCAGCCCCCGACGCGGTCCCGAAGCATGGACCAGACAGATCGGAGGGAGGCTCATGCGACTCAGGCACGACACGACCGGCGGGTCGAGGATCCGAGGTGGAAGGTTGGCGGCGGTCGGAGTGGCCACGGCGGTGGTGGCCTTCTCAGGTGTGATGGCCGTCCACGCGCAATCGACGTCGAGGTCGCGAGCGGCCATATCTCGACCGGCCATATCTCGCCGGGCGCCGGCGTCGTCCCCGGCGGTCGTCACGTCCAGCGTGACTGCCGCGGAGGCGCCGACCGTGAGTTGCAGCGGTCCTGACGGGGCCGGGTACTGGGAGGTTGGCTCGGACGGTGGCGTCTTCACATTCGGTACCTCCGGTTTTTACGGGTCGACCGGCGGCGTGCGTCTCAACAAGCCGGTGGTGGGCATAGCTCCCAGCGTTGACGGTCGTGGCTACTTCCTGGTTGCCGCAGATGGGGGTGTATTCGCTTTCGGGGATGGCCCCTTTAGGGGATCGACCGGGGGAATCACGTTGGACAAACCGGTCGTCGGCATGGCCGCCACGGTGGACGGGCAGGGCTACTGGCTGGTGGCGTCGGACGGGGGAGTCTTTACCTTCGGCGACGGGTCCTTCTACGGGTCGCTCGGCGACATCCACCTCGATGCGCCGATCGTCGGCATGGCCGCGACCAAGGACGGCCGGGGCTACTGGCTGGTGGCGTCGGACGGGGGAGTCTTTACCTTCGGCGACGCGCCCTTCTACGGGTCGCTCGGCGATATTCATCTCAACAAGCCGATCGTGGGGATCAGCGCAACGCGCAACGGCAATGGGTATGTGTTGACCGCCGCCGACGGAGGTGTCTTTAACTTCGGTGCCTCCCATTTCTACGGCTCGACCGGCAACGTCCATCTCGTCCAGCCTGTCGTCGGCGTGGCCGGGACGTTCCCCGGCAACGGCTACACGCTGAGTGCGTCCGACGGCGGCATCTTCAACTTCGGTGACTCCACCTTCTGCGGTTCGACCGGTGGCGTCAAGCTCAACGCACCCGTCGTCGGTATGGCGTTCTTCTGATGCCGCTCATGAATCCATCCATCCACCCTCATCCGCTTTCCAACTCCGAGCAAGGAGCACACCATGCCTGACGTCACTCGACGCCAATTTCTTCGCAACGCCTCTCTCGGTGCTGCTGCGGCCGGGGTGGTCGCCGCCGGCGGTACCGGACTCTTCCAGGCCGTCAGCAGCGCGGGCGCCGCTCCGCTGCTGTTCGACAGCAGCCCGGCCACTCCGGCCCTGGAGGGATCGGACATCTTCGCCCATGTGGTCGACGCCAAGGCCGGGCAGATCACCATCTTCGTTGGCACCAAGGCCATCTCCTACACCAACCCGGATCTGGCCCAGCAACTCCTCCGAGCGGCGCAATGACGTCCCATTTACGACCCGTGCAACACCAACCAGTTGAGGTGAACGATGTCCTCGCATAGGGAAGCACCCGCCATTTCCAAAGACCCGGTGGCCGACAGCACCGACGTGTATGCGTTCGTCAGCCCCGACGCCCCCGAAACCGTCACCCTGATCGCCAACTACATCCCGCTGCAGGATCCCGCCGCCGGCCCGAACTTCTTCGAGTTCGGATCGGACGTCCTCTACGAGATCAACATCGACAACACCGGCTCGGGCACACCGGGCATCACCTACCAATTCAACTTCACCACCACGATCACCGACCCCGGCACCTTCCTGTACGCCACCGGACCGATCACCTCGCTGACCGACTCCACTTGGAACCGGCGCCAGACCTACACGGTGACCAAGGTCGTCGGTGGCACTTCGACGGTGCTGAGCCCCACGGAAGGGTCGAGCATGTTGTCGTGCCCGCCCTGCAATATCGGACCGCGGTCCACCCCGAACTACCCCGCTCTGGCAGATGATGCCATCTACCGCCTCTCCAGCGGCGAGATCGTCTTCGCCGGGCAGCGGGCCGAGGGGTTCTTCGTCGACCTCGGCTCCATCTTCGACCTGGGGGACCTGCGTCCGCTCTCGCCGGACCAGCTCATCCCCGGGATGGCGGCGGCGGGTATCAACGCCATCGCCGACAAGAACGTGCACACCATCGCTATCCAGGTTCCGATCACCTCGCTGACCAACACCATAAGCCCGCCGGCCGCCACCGATGCTGCGGCGGTGATCGGAGTATGGACGACCGCCAGCCGCCGGCAGGTGAAGTTGATCAACCCGGGCACCGGTACCGTGACCGAATCCGGGCCATTCACCCAGGTGTCGCGCCTCGGCAGCCCGCTGGTCAATGAGGTCGTGGTGCCGATGAACCTCAAGGACTACTTCAACAGCCAACCCCCGGCCGCCGACAGCCAGTTCGCCGCCGCGGTCGAGCACCCCGAGCTGCAGAACCTGCTGCCGGTGCTGTACCCCGGAGCGTTCAACAACCTGAAGGCGTACACCGCGGCCAGGGCGGACCTGGTGGCCATATTCGCCACCGGCATCCCCGGCTCGGTCATCGGCCCCTCGTTCGGGTTCGGCACCTACCAAGGCGGCAAGGTGATCGCCGAGATGCTGCGGCTCAACACCGGCATCGCGCCGACGAACGGCACCGCGAGCTTCAGCACCCTGGGGCTGCTCGGCGGGGACCTGGCCGGATTTCCCAACGGCCGGCGGGTAACCGACGACGTGGTCACCATCGAACTGAAGGCCGTGGCCGGTGCCACCATCCCGCTCGTCGACAAGAGCTACGTACCCGACAAGGCGGTCAGTGCCGTCACCCAAGACGTGGCGTCCAACCCGATCGCCTACCAGTCGGCGTTCCCGTACCTGGGCAATCCGCATGCAGGATTCTCCAACCCGCCCGCCACGCCCCCGAGCAACTGACAACAGCACCGTCTGGCCGATGGGGTTCTCTTCGCAGTTAGCGCCTCTCGAGGGCGGAGTTGTCGAACCCCCCTTCGACGACTCCGCCCCGAGGGATGAACGACCGGAGTCGCTCGTACTCGACATTGGCGGCGGCTTCGGCGCGCTCATCCTGTATGCCGATGAGGATTGCCTGGGCGCCGAGGTGGACATCACGCCCGCGGGCGCGCCGCGCAGCCATCACATTCACACCATGATCCGGCGTCGGCGGGCCCCGGAACGCGAGCTGGTCGCCGGCGTCTACCCGGAACTGCTGGCCGGGCCCTACACGGTGTGGGGACTCGACGGCCAACCCATCGCCGAAGTCATCATCGCCGACGGTCGGGTCGCCGAGTTGCACGCCGGCAACTGCCGCCTACCCCAGTAGCTGGGTTTCCCTCTCGAGGGCCGCGAGAATGGCGTCGCGGGTACGGTCGCGCAGCAGATGTCGATCCTCGGCCGAACAGCCGGCGGTGGGGATCGGGTCCAGGAACTCCACGGTGACCGTCCCGGGACGGACCAACAGCCGGGCGCCGGGCGCCAGCACCTCGTCCGAGCGATGGATGGCGACGGGGACCACCGTCGCCCCTGTCTCGATGGCCAAGACGAACGCGCCATTCTTGAACGGCAACCGTTGACCGGCAGGAGCGATCCCGCCTTCGGCGAACACCGTCAGGCAGAGCGGTTCTCCCCTGGATGCGAGCTGGGCCAGCTGCTGATGGGCCACGGCGCGGTCACGCCGCTCGATCGGGACGGTCCGCAAGGCGCGCATGGCCAAAGCCAACAGCGGGATGCGAAAGAGGTCGGCTGCGGCAAGAAACCGGACATCGGGGCGGGCGAGGAGCATCGCCGGGATGTCAATCGGACTGGAGTGGTTGGCCACGAAGACATACGAGCCAGACGGGTCGAGCTGGCCAGAACCCCGAGTCTCGAATCGGACCCCGCAGGCCCCCGCGATTCGACGAACGCCACGCCGCGCCACGCCGGAACCAGTGCCCGGACGCCAGCGTTCGGCTAGGGCGACCTCTGGGAGGACCGTGACAAGGCCCGCTATGACCAGCAAGCGGTTGACCTGCGACCGCAGACAGCGGCGCGTTCGCACACCCAACGTCGAGCGTTCGCCGATCGTCATCCGACCAGAATCCCACTGCTCGTAACGGATTGAGCGAGGGCTAGTTCCTTAGCCTCACCGCGCCTCGGAGCCCACTGGGGCGACCACAGGGAGAGCGCGAGGAGGACCAACAGGGGGCCCGAGCCGGGGTCGGTGGCGTCGCCGCCGGGTATTCCTCCGAGATACTGGAAAGTGAGCCAGAAGGCCAGGCTGAGGGCGATGCCGGCGGTGAGTGACGGCCGGCGGGCTCGAGGGATGAGAACTCCTATCCCAACGGCGATCTGGACGACGGCCAGGGTGACGGTGAGGGCCACGGCGTGGTGGCGGGCGAGGGTTTCGGTGGTGTGGGCGATGGCGCTGAGCCACCCGGGTTGTCCCTGCGAGCTCTCCTCGATGTTGGCGGTCAGGACCTGGGCTGACGGGAAGGACCATGGGATCTGCAGCAGAGCCTGGCCGGCCCACAGCACGACCCAGGCGGTCAGGCCTGCCCGCTGACAGACTCCAGACGCGGGGGCGTGGTTCGAGGACGCGGTGGTGGCTGGTCTCCGGCGGGGCCAGGCGAGGATCCCGATGAGCGGGTAGAAGAGGACGGGCCCAGGTGAGCCGGCGGCCAGAAGGGCGAAGCCAGTCGGGAGGGTGCCGAATCCCTCCCCGACCCACCAGATGCCGAGGGCCCAGGGGATGGACGCGATGATCGCGGCCCGCTCGAACCTTCCCGTGATCAGGGCCAGCCCGAGTGTGGCCTGGATTGCGATGAAACCCGAATTCCACGCGGTGGGATGAGCGGCGATGATGTTGACGGCCCAGAAGATCGAGTGGTTGACCGCCATCGGCTGGCCCATAACGGATTGGGCGAGATCGGTCCGCCACCACGACGCGGTGAACAAAGCCGGCGCGCCTTGCAGGGCAGCGTCGAGGAGCCACATGAGGCCCAACGCCACGCGCACCTGACGACGGGTGAGGGGCAGGAAACGGGCCACGGGGTTACTTGCGGAGCAACCTGCCTACCAGGATGGAGCCTTCGTAGAAGATGAGCAGGGGGAGCGCCATGGCGGTGAAGGAGAAGGGGTCGTTGCTGGGGGTGATGACCGCGGCGACGGCCACGATGAGGACGATGGCGTAGCGACGCCACTTGCGGAGCTTGGCGCTGGAGAGAACCCCGACGAGCTGCAGGAACACCAGGATGACCGGGTAGGTGAAGGCGGCGCCGAAGATGATGCAGCAGAGGGCGTACAGCCCGAAGTATTTGCTGGGCGAGAAGAGCGGGACGATCCCGTTGCCGCTGACGGTGATCATCCAGGCGATCGCCTTGGGGAAGATGAACACCGCGGTGGTGACTCCAAGGGCGAACAGGGTCACCGCGGCAACGATGAAGGGGCCGGCGTACCGTCGCTCGGACTTGTTGAGGCCGGGGGTGACGAACCGCCAGAACTCCCATAGGCATACCGGCGCCGCCACCACCACGCCCAGGTAGGCGGAGATGGTGATTCGGGTGGTAAAGCCTTCGAGCGGTCCGGTTGTGACGAGGTTGCCGGCCGAGATGTCCTTGTGCGGGTGGTGCAGCACGAAGTCGCGGTAGGGGGCGATCATGAAGGCGACGGCGTGGTTGTAGAGGAACCAGGCGGCCACGGTGCCGACGGTGAGGGCGACCACGGAGACGATGAGGCGGTGGCGGAGTTCGGTCAGATGCGCGGCGAGCGTCATCGTCGCCGGTCCGGGCTCGCCGGGCGGGACGGTGGGGGCGAGGGATGCCTCGTCGAGGACGGTCATAGTCGGGTCATGGTTCAGTTGAAGGTTGGGTCGTCAGGCGCGGCGATCCCGCTGATGGCGAAAGCGGCCACCGGTTCGGCATCTTGGGGGGATGGCGCCGCGGGGCTGCCCGCGAACTGGAAATCAGCGATGGCATCCGCCAGCGCCAGCCGCGGCACGGTCGCCGCCTCGGTGATGGCGCGGCGCGGTTCGGCGACGGCGTTGAGGAGCGCCTCTCGGGGATTGCTGAGGGCGTGTAGGGCGTCGGGATGTATGCCGCTGGTGAGCCGGCGTATCTCGCTCCGGGCCTTCCCCAAGCTACGTGCGACGTGGGGGATGCGCTCTGGCCCGAGAACGGCCAGCGCGATGGTTATGACAAACAGCAACTTCTCGGGACCAATATCGAACACCGCGGGGCTCCTTTGCCGGGTGAAACGTACGTCTGACTGCCAGCATCAAGACCTGCCAGCATCAAGACCTGCCAGCGTCAGGATGCGCTGTCGGCGCGGACGGTTCGGCTGGTAAGCAGCTCGTCGAGCTGAGCTCTGGTGAGCGTGATCCGATCTTCGGATGCCCCCACGGCTATCGAGGGTGCCGAGGCCGGGACTGCTGAGGCGGGAACTGAGGCGGGGACTGCCGATCCCGCCGTTTCGAACTCGGTGCGCGCCTTGCGGAACTCCTTGCCGGCTTCGCCGAGGTTGCGGGCCAGTTTGGGGATATGACTGGCGCCGAAGAGCGCCACAAACGCGATGACGGCGACCACCATGCCGGTGTCACTGATAAAAGCCAACATTGCGTTGTCTCCTTGTTGTTCGAGGGGTGCGGTAGTCGGCGGCTGAGACGCGGCGGGATGGCAGCGATGTCAAGCCGATTACTGCCATGAGTTCGACGCCAAACCGAACCCGGATGACCGAATCATTCGTCCGCCGGGATTTGGAATCAGACGGTGGTGCTGGCGACCGGGGGGTGGGTGG
>Ga0302326_10001141_pt1 | contig 68920 bp, 57 predicted proteins | sample Palsa_T0_3_FD_202264 | JGI IMG/M metagenome (GOLD analysis project Ga0302326, IMG submission 202264) | Peat permafrost microbial communities from Stordalen Mire near Abisko, Sweden - Palsa_T0_3 | ecosystem: Environmental > Terrestrial > Soil > Palsa > Peat permafrost | place: Sweden: Abisko... | reverse complement strand
CCATTGCCACCCAGCCATGCGGCCAGATACTGCACACTGACGCTCACGTTGTTGAGCAATCCCGCCGCGGTGATCGTGCCCGTGGGCACCGTGAGAAGATCGGCTGCACTCACCGCAATCGAGTCGCGCAAACGGTGCACTTGATTGGCCCCCTGCATCTCGCGGTCAAATATTTCGCGCGCGATCGGCACGAGCGCCGGATGCGCAACCCACGTGCCGTCATGGCCGTCGGTGACCTCGCGCTGCTTGTCGGCGCGCACTTTCCCGAGCGCCGCCTGGTTGGCGACCGGATCGGTCTTGATGGGAATCTGCGCCGTCATGCCGCCCATGGCAAAAGCGCCCCGGCGGTGGCAGGTCTTGATGCACAGGAGCGAGTAGGAGCGCAGAAAATGCGTCGTCATCTCAATTTGCTGGCGATCGGGCAGGATGCAGTCGGGCCGCTGCGCGAAGAGCTTGATGAAGCTGAAGATGTAGTCCCAACGGCCGCAGTTCAAACCCGTGGCGTAGTCTTTCAGCTCCCACAGGATCTCATCCATCTCGAAGGCGGCGAGCAGCGTCTCGATGAGCACCGTGCAGCGAATCGTGCCGCGCGGTACGGCGAGATACTGCTCGGAGAAGTCGAACACCTGCGCCCAAAGACGCGCCTCCAGATGGCTCTCCATCTTCGGTAGATATAAGTAGGCGCCGGTACCGCGCGCCATGAGCTCGCGGGCGTTGTGGAAGAAATACAGCCCGAAATCAACGAGCGCACCGGGCAGCGCCGCATCCCCTTGCGTCAAATGTCGCTCGTACAAATGCCAGCCGCGCGGGCGCACCATGAGCACTGCCGTCTCGCGGTTCAGACGGTAGACCTTGCCCTCGGCGCTCACGAGCTCAATCGTACGCCGCACGGCATCGTAGAGATTCTGCTGACCACCGATGATGTTCACCCAGGTCGGCGCGAGCGAATCCTCGAAGTCGGCCATGAAGACCCGCGCCCCTGAATTGAGCGCGTTGATGATCATCTTGCGATCGGTGGGACCTGTGATCTCGACCCGGCGGTCAAGAATGTCAGCAGGGATTGCGGCGACGCTCCACGCGGTTTCGCGCAGCGTGCGCGTCGCGGGCAGAAAGTCGAGGCGTTCCCCGGCTTCGATAGCGCGCCGGCGCACCGCGCGCGCCTGCAAAAGCTCGCCGACACGGCCGCCAAATTTCGCATGCAGTGCTGCAAGAAATTCGATCGCTTCGGGGGAGAGAATAGCTTGAAAACCCGCGCGCGCAGGCGCTGCGATCCTGAGCGGTTCGGCTCGCTCCCTCGCGGAATGATTCACGGTAGTCCTCGGTATGCCCACAGAATAACGGCGCAGCGCGGCCCTGCGCAAGGCTAACTTGGCCTCACTAACGCGCGTGGCGGCGATCGGCGCGTCTATTCTGGGTGTGCTCGGCGATAAGTAATGCCAGCTCGAGCGCCTGTTCATGATTCAGACGTGGATCGACTGTTGAACGATAGGCGCGCTGCAGGTCCCCATCGGTGAGTCCGCGGGCGCCGCCGGTGCATTCGGTCACATCATCGCCCGTCAACTCGATGTGTACGCCGCCCAGATAAGAGCCAGTGTCGGCGTGAATGCGAAAAGCGCTCTGCAGCTCCCCGAGGATGTTCTCGAAACGGCGTGTCTTGAACCCTCCGGCGCTCGTTTCCGTATTGCCGTGCATCGGATCACAAACCCACAACACCGTCTGGCCGGTCTGACGCACAGCGTCTATGGCGCGCGGCAGCGCCGTTTCGATCTCCTTCACTCCAAAGCGGTGGATGAGCGTTAGCCGGCCGGGCTTGTTGTGGGGATTCAAAGTCGTGACCAGGCCCTGCAGCCAGCCCGAATCCATGGCGGCGCCGATCTTCACCGCTACGGGATTCGAGATGCCGCGGAAGTACTCGACGTGTGCGCCGTCGAGCTGCGCGGTGCGCATGCCGATCCAGGGCAGGTGCGTCGAGAGGTTGTACCAGCGCTGCTGGCGCGGAATAAAGCGCGTCTGCGCCTGCTCGTACAGGAGGTGCAGTCCCTCGTGGCTTGCGTAGAAGTCAGCGTGCGTGGTCTCGTGGACGGCGCGGCCGCTGATGCCCTCGAGGAAGTCGAGCGAGTCGGAAATGGAGTCGGCGATGCCATGATAGGCGTCCTTGAGCGGCGAATGCTTGACGAAGCCCAGATCCCAATACTCCGGGTGATGCAGATCGGCGAATCCCCCGTCGACGAGCGCGCGCACGAAATTGAGCGTGAGTGCCGCGCGCTCGTAGCCGCGCAGCAACAGCTGCGGATCGGCGGCGCGCGCTGCGGGCGTGAACTCCGCCCGGTTCACCAGATCGCCGCGAAAGCTCGGCAGCGTCACGCCGTCGCGGGTCTCGGTGTCGGCAGAGCGCGGTTTGGCGTACTGACCGGCCATGCGGCCCACGCGGATGATGGGTTTCTTCAAGCCGTGCAGCAGCACGAGACTCATCTGCAGCAGGATCTTCAGCTGCCTGGCGATCCGATCGGACTCGCAGTCCGCGAAGGTCTCGGCACAATCGCCGCCCTGCAGGAGAAACGCCTGCCCGCGCTGCGCACTCGCCAGACGCTCGAGCAGGGCATCCACCTCCCATGAGACGACGATCGGCGGCAGCCGCGAGAGCTCCGCGATGACGCGCTCGAGCGCCGCGGAGTCGCCGTACGTCGGCTGCTGCTGGGCCGACTTCGTTTGCCAGCTTGCCGCATGCCAGGGAAGGGTCTCGGGGGAGCGCATCGCTGCGGATGCTACACATTTCATGGGCGCCCCCCAACTGCGGCCGGGGGGTGGCGCGACAGGGAAGTCGGATGCAGAATGCGCGCCGTTCCGCGCAGGTGACGATTCAGTTGAGGGGACTGGCATGCATCGGGTACTCATTCTTGGCGCCGGTAAGATCGGCGCACTCATCTCAGGATTGCTAGCAGAATCAGGTAGTTACACTGTTTTCCTCGCCGATGTGAGCGGTCCAACCGCCCATTCGGTAGTGCGCGCGCACGGCAGCGCGCACCTCACTGCGGTCGCCTTGGATGCGAGCGACACGGAGGCGCTGGTAGGTCACCTCGCCGCACACCCGGTGGACGCGGTCATCTCAAGCCTGCCCTACTACTGCAACGTCGGCGTCGCCAAGGCGGCGCGCGGCGCCGGGGCTCACTACTTTGACCTCACCGAAGATGTGGAAGTGACACACGCGGTGATCCAGATTGCCGCAGGCGCACCGCAGGCTTTCGTACCGCAATGCGGGCTCGCGCCCGGTTTCATCAGCATTGCCGCAAATGAACTCATGAACCATTTTGATAAGCTGCGCACCGTCAAGCTACGGGTCGGAGCCCTACCCCAGCACCCCAACAACGTCCTCAAATACTCGCTGACCTGGTCGACGGAAGGCCTCATCAATGAGTATGGCAATGCCTGCCAGGCAATCGCCGACGGGCGGGCGGTGGAAGTTGCGCCTCTCGAGGGGCTCGAGGAAATCGAGATTGACGGCACTTTGTACGAGGCCTTCAACACCTCGGGCGGCCTCGGTTCCCTCGCCGACAGCCATGGGGCGCGCTGCGAGTCGATGAACTACAAGACGATCCGCTACCCGGGCCACTGCGCACAGATGCACTTCCTGATGAACGACCTCAAGCTCAATCACGATCGCAAGACCTTAAAGCAGGTGCTCGAGAACGCAGTGCCGCAGACGCTGCAGGACGTCGTCATCATCTATGCCGCGGTGACTGGCACGCAGGACGGCGAACTGCGCGAGGAAAACTATGTCAACAAGGTCTACCCGCAGCTGATCGCCGGCCGGCTCTGGTCCGCCATCCAGGTGACGACGGCCTCAGGGATTGCGGCGGTCGTGGACCTGGTCCTGCAACATCCGCAGCGCTACTCGGGGTTCGTCCCACAGGAGAAGTTCAACATGCCGGACATTCTGCGCAACCGCTTCGGGCGCTATTTCGCGCAGGGCGGCACCAAGGATCTTTCGGCTGAGGTAGTCGTCTCCGGCAAGGCGGGCAGCCAGCGCAGACTCGCCGCCGCGATCGCGCGATGAGTGCCCTCGACATTCCGGCGCTGCTCGCGCGCCTCGAGGTTAATCGCGCCCACCCCGGCGCGTGGTCCGGCTCGCAGGGCTGGTCGAGCGCGACCGACGGACGCGAGATTGCCGTGAAGAGTCCCGCCACCGCGGAACTCATCGCCACGGTGCGTGCTGCCACCGCTGCTGATTATGAAGACGTCATGAGTTCGGCCACCGCCGCAGCCGCCCACTGGCGGGCGGTGCCCGCGCCAAAACGCGGCGAGGCGGTGCGCCTGCTCGGCGAGGCGCTGCGGGCCGTCAAGACGGACCTCGGAGCCCTGGTGTCTCTCGAGAACGGCAAAATTCTGGCCGAAGGGCTCGGCGAAGTTCAGGAGATGATCGACATCGCGGACTTCGCGGTGGGCCAGTCGCGCATGCTTCACGGGCTCACCATGCACTCCGAGCGCGCCGAGCACCGCATGTATGAGCAATGGCACCCGCTCGGCGTCGTCGGCATCATCTCCGCGTTCAACTTTCCCGTGGCGGTATGGTCCTGGAATGCTTGCCTCGCGGCGATCGGCGGCAACATTGCGGTGTGGAAGCCCTCCCCCAAGACACCCCTCACCGCAATTGCCGTGCAACAGATTTGCAATCGGGTCATGAAGGATGCGCGCCTGCCGCCCGTTTTTCAGCTCTTCATTGATGCCGGCACCGAGCTTGCCACGCGTTTCGTCGATGATCGGCGCGTGGCGCTGGTGTCATTCACCGGATCCACCGCTGTCGGGCGGCACGTAGGGGAACGCCTTGCGGCGCGTCTGGCCAAGAGTCTGCTCGAGCTCGGCGGCAATAACGCGGTGATCGTCGATGAAACCGCGAATCTGGACCTGGCGGTGCCGGCCATCGTCTTCGGAGCGGCAGGCACGGCGGGGCAGCGCTGCACCTCGACGCGCCGCGTCCTCGTGCACACGAGCCGCGCTGCGGAACTTGAGAAGCGACTGGTGCATGCCTACGGTCAGATCCGCATCGGGGATCCGCTCGAACCCGGCACGCTCATGGGTCCGCTCATCGACGCGCGCGCGCTGGAGCAGTATCGTTCCGCCGTCGCCGCCGCGCGCGCCGCCGGCGCGGAACTCCTGTACGGCGGCAAAGTTCTCGCGGGCCCGGGAAATTTCGTTGAGCCGACGTTGTTCAGGGCGCACAATGACTGGCCGATCGTGCAGACGGAGACCTTTGCGCCGATCCTCTATGTTATCTCCGTGCAATCGCTCGATGAAGCCATCGCTTTGCAAAACGCTTCCGCGCATGGCCTCTCCTCAGCGCTCTTTACCGATCGACTGCAGCATGCGGAGCGCTATTTATCAGCCGCTGGCAGCGATTGCGGCATTGCCAATGTCAATCTCGGCACGTCCGGGGCTGAAATCGGCGGCGCTTTTGGCGGCGAGAAGGACACCGGCGGCGGACGCGAATCCGGCTCCGATGCGTGGAAGGCATACATGCGGCGCCAGACGAACACGATCAATTGGAGCCGCGAGCTACCGCTTGCTCAGGGCATCGAGTTCAAGGTGTCATAGGCGCTGCAGATTTTAGACATGGGAGCTGTACATGGTGTGCGAATCTCCACACGCTGAAGTCCTGGCGGCACTCGCCGTGCACTTAAGAACCCGACGCGAGGCGATTCTCGAAGGTTGGCGGCGCTCGGTTGACGAGGACCCGCACCTGACGGCCGCCTCGACGCTCTCGAAGGCGCAGTTCATCGATCACATTCCAAGGATGCTCGATACCTTCGAGCAACGGCTTTCCGCGGAAACCATCGCGGGGAAGCGCGAAGCGCTGGCGGAGCAGAAGGAGGGAGCGGCCGCCCACGGACTGCAGCGCTGGCAGCAGGGCTACAACCCGCGTGAAGCCGCGCGCGACTGGGGCCATCTGCATCTGGTGATGCTGAGCGAACTTGATAGCTATGAGAGCACTCTCGACGACGCTGCGCGCGCGGCCATGCCGATAGCGCGGCGCGCCCTGGTGCGCCTCATCAACGACGGGGTCAGCGAGAGCGCAAGCCAATTTGCGCAGATGCGGCAGGCGGAAGCCGCCGCGCAGGTGGCAGAGCTTGAGCGCGGTCTGCAGGGACTTACGGCGCTGGGTGAGAAGCGCGCGGGCGCCTGGCGCGAGGCGGCCCACGATTTGCGCGGCAGCGTGGGCGTGCTGCAAACCGTCTCAACGATGCTCGATCGGGAGGATGCGCCCGAAGCCGTACGCGCCCAGTCGCTGCAGGTGTTGAAGCGTGGCGTGCACTCGCTGCACGCACTTCTATCCGACCTCATCGATCTTGCGCGCCTGGATGCAGGCCAGGACCAGCTGTACCTGGATACGTTCGATGCCGCGACGATGTTGCGTGAGTTGTGCGAATCGGTGCGCCCGCTGGCGGCCACGCGTAATCTCTTTCTGCACTCCGCGGGACCTGACGTGCTTAACGTCGAAGGCGATCGCATAAAGGCCCTGCGGCTCGCGCAGAATCTGCTGTTGAACGCGCTCAATTACACGCACGAGGGTGGTGTCACAGTGCAATGGGAAGCTCACGGTGACGCCGGGCGGCCGCGCTGGCAGATCTCGATCGCCGATTCGGGTCCCGGGATCACGCAGACGACAACCGCTCCGATCGCGCAGGCGCTTGCGGAGGCGACGCGCGAGGCACATCGCAGCGACGGGCCGTCGCAAACACCGTCCGCAGCGCAAGGCGCACCGGCGCCCGGTGCCACAGACCCGCAGGCCCGCGTACCCGTCGTGCATGGGGAAGGAATCGGGCTTGCGATCGTCAAACGGCTGTGTGAGCTTCTCGAGGCCACGTTGGAATTGGAAAGCCGCGACGTGGGCACGACCTTTCGCGTGTCGCTGCCGCGCAAATACACTTAAAATATGGCGCGCGCGGCGCACGCCTTTAGATTTTCTCATCCCCGACGCGAACCTCCTTCGCTTCGCGCCACAGCTCCTCCCATGCATCGGCCGAGAGTGCCTGCAGGTTAAGATCGCGCCCACGCGCCAGGACCTCCATGTGGCGAAAGCGGCCCTCAAACTTCTGGTTCGCCGCGCGCAGCGCCGCCTCCGGGTCAATGCGTAAATGGCGGCCCCAGTTGGCGAGCGTAAACAGCAGGTCGCCAAATTCCTCCGCAACGCGCTCGGCAGGCGCCCGCCCCCTGTCCCCGTCGGTCGAGGTCTCGCCTAGCGCCGCATCAAGCTCCGCAAGCTCCTCGACGACCTTCGCGCGCACCTGCGGCGCCTCTGCCCAGTCAAAGCCGACCCGTGCCGCACGGCGGCCGAGCTTCGCGGCTCGCGTAAGCGCCGGTAGGGCAAGCGGCACGTCGGCGAGCGCGCTTATCTGCTGCGCGCCGCCCTTGAGGTCGGTGCGCTCGCGCGCCTTTTGCTCTTCCCAGAGCGCCTCGAGCGCCGGCCCGTCGAGCGGCTGCGGATGCGCGCTGAAGACATGCGGATGTCGGCGCACGAGTTTGTCGTGGATGGATGCCGCAACGTCCGCGAAATCGAACCAGCCGCGCTCCTGCGCCATGCGCGCGTGAAACACCACCTGAAATAGCAAATCGCCGAGCTCGTCGCGCAGGCTCGTCGCATCCGCGCGCTCGATCGCATCGGCGACCTCGTAAGCCTCTTCGATCGTATAGGGCGCAATGCTGCGGAAATCCTGTGCAAGATCCCAACGACAGCCTGCCTGCGGATCGCGCAGCCGTGCCATCACGTCGAGGAGCGCGGTGAGTGCGGACCCAGCGGCGCTCATGGCGGCTCGTCGCTCGTGCAAACTCGGTACAGGGTAATCAGCATGCCTGCGGTCGCGCCCCAGATATGGTGCACGCCGTAGGGAATGTCGCGCACCTCGACCTCAGCCGCGCCATCGGCGATGCGGCGCAGGCGCGTCTTATGATTGGCGGGCTCGAAAACAAAGGCGAGCGGCACTTCGAAAGTGTCCTGTACCTCCTTGGATGCCAGCTGAAGCTCAAAACCCGAGCGCACGAAGCCAACGACCGGCGTTACGCGAAAGCCGCTGAGAAGCATATGGTCAGGAAGATATCCCACGATCGAGACGAACCCGGCTTCGAGGCCGATCTCCTCACGCGCCTCGCGCAGTGCCGCGGCGCGCGGGCTCTCGCCGGCTTCGAGGCGTCCGCCTGGAAATGAGATCTGTCCGGCGTGGCTTTTGAGCTCGATGGCCCGCTGCGTGAGGAGCACGGTCAGTTCACGCGCACGCTCCACGAGCGGCACGAGGACCGCCGCGGGAGTGAGCGTCGCCGGTAGCCGCAGCTTAAGAGCGTGGGTTTCCTCACGCGAAAGACCAGGCAGCAGCCAGTCCTCCCGTGCATGGCGTGGCTCGCTCCCCGCAAGGCGCTCGGTGATGCGAGCCTTCCAGTCAGTCACTGCGCGCAAAGCGCTCAGCCGCCTCCGCTGCCGCCGCCCTTGACGCCGCCCCGGGTGAGCTCGAGCGGATCCAGAAGCTTGGCGAGCTCCGCGGCAGAGAGCTTCGTCAGCTCTTGCGCGACCTCACGAATCGGTCGGCCTTCGGCGTAGGCCCGCTTGGCGATCGCCGCGCCCTTCTCGTAGCCGATGATGGGGTTCAGCGCCGTCACCAGAATGGGATTGCGTTCGAGCGCCTCGGCGAGCCGCTCGCGATTGACAGTGAAGCCTGCGATCGCGCGATCGGCGAGCGCGACGACGACATTGGCGAGTAGCCGGATGCTCTCGAGGAGATCGTAGGCGATGACCGGCAGCATGACATTCAGTTGGAAATTACCTGCCTGGCCCGCGACCGTAATCGCCGCGTCGTAGCCAATCACTTGGGCTGCGACCATCGCTGCCGCCTCCGGAATCACCGGATTGACCTTCCCCGGCATGATGCTGCTGCCCGGCTGCAGCGCCGGCAACGCGATCTCGCCAAGCCCGGCGAGCGGACCGCTGTTCATCCAGCGCAAATCGTTCGCTATTTTCATGACACTGACCGCAATCGTCTTCAGCTGCCCGGACAACTCGACCGCAGCGTCCTGCGAGGCGAGCGACTCGAAATAGTTGGCGCTGGGCACAAAGTGCAGTCCCGTAAGGCGCACGAGCTCCGCGCAGAAGCGCGCGCCGAACTCCAGGTGTGCATTGATACCCGTCCCGACTGCCGTGCCCCCCTGCGCAAGGGCGAGCAAGCGCGGCATGGTGCTCCGCAGGCGCGCGCTTCCATTTTGCAGCTGCGCGCGCCAGCCGGAGAGCTCCTGGCCCAAGGTCACGGGCATCGCATCCATGAGATGCGTGCGGCCGGTCTTCACCACCGCGCCAACTTCGGCCTCCTTGGCGTGCAGTACGCGGCAGGCGTGCTCCAGGGCTGGCAGCAGCGTGCGTTCGACGGCGAGCGCCGCGCTGACATGGATCGTCGTCGGGATGACGTCGTTGCTGCTCTGGCTCATGTTGATGTCGTCGTTCGGGTGCACAGCGCGCCCCAGGTGCCGGCTCGCCAGATGCGCGATCACCTCGTTGGCATTCATGTTGGTGCTCGTCCCGGAGCCGGTCTGAAACACATCGATCGGGAACTGCGCATCGTGTTTCCCGGCCGCGACTTCGGCAGCCGCGTTGTCGATCGCGCGGGCGAGTTCGGGCGGCAGGAGTCCAAGCGCCGTATTGGCGCGCGCCGCTGCCTGTTTGACAAGGCCGAGCGCGGCGATGAATGCGGAGGGCAGAGCAATGCCGCTGATGGGAAAATTCTGCACGGCGCGTTGCGTCTGCGCGCCCCAGAGCGCATCCGCCGGCACTTGCAGCTCTCCCATGCTGTCGCGCTCGATTCGAGAGGGGGTCGTCATGCGCCGGGCTCCGAAAGGCCGCCAGTATGCGATATGATGCCCGCCGTTTCACCTCGAAGCTTTTCCTAAAGAACGCATGCCTTCGAGCCCCATCGATACGCTCTCGCCGATCGACGGCCGCTACCAGGCTGCGACCGAGCCCCTGCGGACACTTCTATCAGAGGCCGGACTCATCCGTGAGCGCATCCGCATCGAAGCGCGCTGGCTGCTGCATCTGGGTGCGGCTGTTCCGCAATTGCCGCATGCGCAGCTCACCGCCTCCGCACGCCGTCGCGTCGAGGAGCTGGCGCGTGAGCCCGGCGCGCTCGCCGCGCCCGCGGTAAAGCAGATCGAGGCGCGCATCAACCACGACGTCAAGGCGGTCGAATACTACGTGCGCCAGGAACTCCTCGCCGCCGGCGCAAGCGCAGGCGCGCTTGAGCTCGTCCATTTCGGCTGCACCTCCGAGGATCTCAATAATTTAAGCTACGCGCGCCTGCTCGCCGCGGCGCGCTCGATTCTCATCGCGGCCGTGGACGGGCTCGATGAGCGGCTCACCCAAATGGCGCGCCGCGAAGCTGCGACGCCAATGCTCGCGCGCACCCATGGGCAGGCCGCAAGCCCGACGACGCTAGGGAAGGAGACTGCAAATTTTGTTGCCCGGCTGCGGCGCGCGCGGCGCCGCTGGGCTGCCGTCGTGCCGCTTGGCAAATGGAACGGCGCCGTCGGCAACTTCAACGCACACCTCGTCGCAGCGCCGGACGTCGACTGGCCTGCCGTCAGCCGCGCTTTCGTCGAAGCGCTCGGCCTCGAGTACAACTCGCATACGACGCAGATCGAGCCGCATGACTGGATCGCGGAGTATTGCGATGCGCTCGCGGGACTGAATGTAATCCTCATTGACCTGTGCCGGGACTTCTGGGGGTATATTTCGCTCGGCTACCTCAGGCAGCGCACGGTCGCCGCCGAAGTCGGCTCCTCAACCATGCCCCACAAGGTGAACCCCATCGATTTCGAGAATGCGGAAGGCAATCTCGGCGTCGCCAACGCGCTGCTGCGCCATTTCGCCGAGAAGCTCCCCATCTCGCGCTGGCAGCGAGATCTCACCGACTCGACGGTACTGCGCAATATAGGCGTGGCCCTTGCGCATGCGCTCGTGGCCTATGGCGCGCTCGCGCGCGGTCTTGAGAAAATCGCGGCGGATCCGGCACGCCTGCAGGCCGACGTGGCCGCGGCATGGGAACTGCTCGGCGAGGCGGTGCAGACCGTGATGCGCGCCGCCGGCGTACCCGATGGCTATGAGCGCCTGAAAGAGTTCACGCGCGGGCGTGCGATTGATGCGGCATCGCTCGGCGCGTTTATTGATACCTTGCCGCTCGCGGCAACCGACAAAGCGCGGCTGCGGGCACTGTCGCCATCCGACTACTTGGGGCTCGCCGCGCGGCTCGCACTCGAGGTGTAATCCCCCGGCAAAGTGCGAACTGCGCCGCGTTTTTGGCCGGACGCGGGCGCGGTCTCCTACAAAAGCGTGACCCGATCGGCAACCGCGCGCCCCGCCCCTTCCTAAGATCGCGGAGCCTGCGATTGCACAGGCGCTCAAGACAGGCTCTCGATCTTGAATGCTCCCGGGGACGAATCGGACTTGACCGCCGATCTGGCGCAGCTTGCCAATGCCCGCTATGCGCCCGAATCGGACTCCGGCGACGGCTCGGCGGGCGGGCGGCGCACGACCGAATCGCTCATGGTGTTCACAACCCTCCCCGAAGCGCGCCAGGCGGTGAACCGCGCCGCCGCGAGCGCGCAGCGCCTCATGTCGATCTATACGCCGGACCTGGAACCGGATCTCTATGATCAGACGGCGTTTCTGGAAATCGTCAAACACTTCGTCCTGGCGCGCAGCTTCTCCAAGGTGCGAGTACTCTTGGTCGAGCCGACACGCGTCATGCGCGACAGCAATCGTTTCGTAGCGATGGGGCGGCGGCTGTCGAGCTGCATCGACATCCGCTACGTTGCCGCGCAATCACCGCAACGCGCCTCGGCATATTTGATCGCGGATGATAGGGCGATCGCGTATCGCATGCGCGCGGATACCTGGGACGGCATTGCCGACTTCAATAATCCGCCCGTGGCCAAGCTCTATTTGACGGAGTTCGATACCGTCTGGAATGCGAGCGCGCCCGAACACGGGCTGCGCGTCGCGCGGCGTGGCTGATCGCGACCGCTCGGCCACGCAGCCGAGCGCTATACTCGCAAGCGTGGCGTGGAAACCGGACATAACCGTCGCGGCGGTCAGCGAGGATGAGGGCTGCTTCCTTGTCGTCGAGGAGCGCATCAATCATCGGCTAGTCTTCAATCAACCCGCGGGCCACGTCGAGAACGGCGAGACCATCCTCGAAGCCCTGGTGCGCGAAGTGCGCGAGGAGACCGCCTGGGTGTTTCTGCCCGCCGCTTTCCTGGGAGTGTATCTTTGGCGCAATCCCGCCTCAGGCCGCGCGACGCTGCGATTCGCCTTCAGCGGAGCCGTCGCCGACCACGATGCCTCGCAGCCCCTCGACCGCGGCATCGTGCGCACGCATTGGCTCAGCCGCGCGCAGCTCATCGAGCGCACGGCGCGACTGCGCAGTCCCCTCGTGCTGCGCTGTATCGACGATTACCTGAGCGGCCGGCGTCTACCGCTCGATGCGGTGGCTAGCCTTGATCTGGCCTCGGCTGCGCAGGTCACCGCCGTCCGGGTGTAGCCGCGCACACCGCTGCCACAGGGCGCGTACAATTCGCGCCATGTCCAGCCCCTCCCCCACACGCGTCATCGTCGGCCTATCGGGCGGCGTGGATTCGGCCGTCGCCGCGCTGCTCCTGCAGGAGCGCGGCTGGGACGTCCAGGGGCTATTCATGAGCAACTGGGACGAGGAGGATGACTCGTATTGCACGGCGGCGCAGGACTACCAGGATGCGCGCGCGGTAGCAGGCGAATTGGGCATTGCGCTGCACCGTGTGAATTTCGCCGCCGAATATCGTGCGCGCGTATTCGAATACTTCCTCGCCGAGCAGCGCGCCGGGCGTACCGGCAATCCCGACATCCTGTGCAACCGCGAGATAAAATTCGGGGTCGCGGTGCGCTACGCCGAGCGTCTGGGGGCGGCGTGCTTCGCAACCGGGCACTACGCGCGCCTGCTGCCCGGCACGGCGGGCGTCGAGCTGCACAAGGCGCGTGATCGGTCCAAGGATCAGAGCTACTTTCTGCATGCCGTCGCAGGCACGCAGCTCGAGCGCGCCGTGATGCCGCTCGGCGAGATGACAAAGTCCGAGGTGCGCGAACGCGCGCGCCGCGCCGGCCTGCACGTCTACGACAAACCCGACAGCACCGGCATCTGCTTCATCGGCGAGCGCCCATTTCGCGACTTTCTCGCGCGCTTCCTGCCCGATGCGCCGGGCGCTATCGAAACACCGGACGGAGCGCACCTCGGGACCCATCGCGGACTTGCTTTCTACACCCTCGGGCAGCGCGAGGGCCTGTCGGTTGGCGGGCGGCGCGGCTACACGCAGGCGCCGTGGTTCGTCGCCGCGAAGAACGCCGAGCGTAACGTACTCGTCGTGGTTCAGGGCCACGACCATCCGCTGTTATCCAGCGGCGAGCTGACAACCGGTACCGTGCACTGGCTGCGGCAGCCGCCGTCGACAACATTTCGGGCGCAAGCGAAGGTTCGCTACCGCCAGGCCGATCAGCCCTGTTGCGTCGAGCCGCTGGCCGACGGCGCGGCGCGTATCGTCTTCGATGAGCCACAGCGCGCCGTGACGCCCGGGCAATACGCGGTGCTCTACGATGCAGACCAATGTCTCGGCGGAGCGGTCATCGCATGCGTAGAGGCGGAGGGCCGATTGAGCGCCGCCGCCTAGCAATCGGTTCACCACGAGCGCGCGACGTGCGGCCCGCAGCGTCAGCGCTGCGTTATATAATTGCACAACTTGGATATTTTTCGTGGATAGGCACTCATGATGGACAGCTTCAAGGCGCAAACCTCGCTCAGGGTAGGCTCAAAGAGTTACCAGATCGTGAGCCTCGCCGCGCTTCCCCGAGAGCAAGTGACGCGCCTGCCATATTCCCTGAAGATCCTGCTGGAAAATCTGCTGCGCTTCGAAGACGGCGTCAACGTCAAAAAGAGCGACATCGAGGCGCTGCTCGCCTGGAACCCGAGCGCCGCTCCCTCGCATGAAATTGCCTTCACGCCCGCGCGCGTCATTCTGCAGGACTTCACGGGCGTGCCATGCATTGTTGACTTGGCCGCGATGCGCGAGGCGATCGCCAGGCTCGGCGGCAATCCCGAACGCGTCAACCCGCTCGCGCCCGCCGAGCTCGTGATCGATCACTCTGTGCAGGTCGACGAGTACGGCACTGCGCAGTCCCTGGCGGCGAACAATAAAATAGAGTTCGCACGCAATATCGAGCGCTACGGGTTTCTGCGCTGGGGGCAGACGGCTTTTCGCAATTTCAAAGTCGTGCCGCCAAACACGGGCATCGTCCACCAGGTGAATCTCGAGTATTTGGGGCGCGTGGTTTTCCACGACGAGCAGGACGGCGTGCGCCACGCTTATCCGGATACGCTGGTCGGCACGGACTCGCACACGACGATGATCAACGGATTGGGAGTCCTGGGTTGGGGCGTCGGGGGCATCGAGGCCGAGGCGGCCATGCTGGGTCAGCCCGTGACCATGCTGATCCCGCAGGTGATCGGCGTTAAACTCACCGGCGGACTCGATCCGGGCGCGACCGCAACGGATCTGGTGCTCACCGTCACCGAGTTGCTGCGCAAGAAGGGCGTGGTCGACAAGTTCGTCGAGTTCTTTGGCGATGGGCTTGCAAACCTGCCGCTTGCCGATCGCGCGACCATCGCCAACATGTCGCCGGAATTCGGCAGCACCTGCGCGATTTTTCCGATTGATGCGGAAACGCTGCGCTACCTTGAACTCACCGGGCGACCCGCAGAGCAGATCGAACTCGTGGCCGCTTATGCCAAGGCGCAGGGCCTGTGGCGCGAGAATGGTCAACAGCCGGCCGCCTATAGCGATGTGGTGGAGCTCAATCTAGCAAGCGTGGAGCCGAGCCTCGCGGGACCGCGTCGCCCGCAGGACCGCGTGCCGCTGCGTGCGGCCAAAGCGGTCTACCAGGCGGCGCGGCAGAAAATGGCCGAGGAGCGCGCGCACAAGAATCCGCAGGCCGTGGGCCACGCCGGCGCAACGGTCGCCGGCAGGCACTTCGAGGTGAAGGACGGAGCGGTACTGATCGCTGCGATCACCAGCTGCACCAACACGTCCAATCCCGCCGTGCTCATCGCGGCGGGTCTACTCGCCCGCAATGCACACCGGAAGGGCCTCGCAACCCAGCCGTGGGTGAAGACCAGCCTGTCGCCCGGCTCGCGCGTCGTGACCGATTATCTCAATAGAGCGGGCCTCACGGGTGACCTCGAGGCGCTCGGCTTTTATACCGCAGGCTATGGCTGCCAGACATGCATCGGCAACAGCGGTCCACTGAAGGAGGAAATCTCCAATGCGGTCAAAGTAGGCGACGTCATCGCCTGCGCGGTCCTGTCGGGCAATCGTAACTTTGAAGGTCGCGTGCATCCGGAAGTAAAGATGAATTTCCTGGCATCGCCACCCCTAGTGGTCGCCTATGCACTCGCCGGCACGCTGGATGTCGACTTGAATACCGAGCCGCTCGGCACCGGCAGCGATGGCCATCCGGTGTACTTGCGGGACATATGGCCCGGACCGAAGGAGGTTCAGGAGGTCATCGTCCAGTCGGTGAGTTCGGCCATGTTCAAGAAGAGCTACAGCAGCGTGTTTGCCGGCGACGAACTGTGGAACGCGATCGCGGTCCCGCAGGGCAAGGTGTACGCCTGGGACGCCGCGTCGACCTATGTGAAGAACCCGCCCTACTTCGACGGCATGACCATGACCGCGCAGGCGATTAACGATATCCGCGGCGCGCGTGTACTCGCGGTTCTCGGGGATTCGGTCACGACCGATCACATTTCACCCGCCGGCAACATCGCAAAATCAAGCCCGGCCGCGAGCTACCTCATCGCACAGGGCGTGAAGGTTGCCGATTTCAACTCCTACGGCGCACGCCGCGGTAATCACGAGGTGATGATGCGCGGCACCTTCGCCAATATCCGGCTGCGCAATCTCTTGGTGCCCGGCGTCGAGGGCGGCATCACTGTGCATTTGCCAAGCGGGGAGCAGACCTCGATCTACGACGCCGCGATGCGCTATCAGCGCGAGCGGACGCCGCTCATCGTGCTCGCCGGCCGCGAATACGGCACCGGCTCATCGCGCGACTGGGCGGCGAAGGGCACGATGCTCCTCGGCGTCAAGGCGGTGATCGCCGAAAGCTTCGAGCGCATCCACCGCTCCAATCTCATCGGCATGGGGGTGCTGCCGCTGCAATTCCCGGCCGGGCAGAACGCTCAATCGCTCGGACTGACGGGTCGCGAAGTCTTCGACATCACGGGGTTGGACGGCGGTGAGGCCCGCACCGTTAGCGTCAGCGCAACTGACGGACGGCCGAATCCGATTCGCTTCGAGGCCCGCGTGCGCATCGATACCCCCAAGGAGCGCGACTACTTTCGCAACGGTGGCATCCTGCAGTACGTGCTGCGGCAGCTTGCCGCGCCAGCGCGCGCCGCCTAGGCGCGCGCCGCCTCTGCCATCCCCACCCGAGTCCCCCGGGCCGCGGTATGACGCTCGTCGTCTTTGATCTCGATGGAACAATCAGCCGTCACGACACACTGCTCGCTTACCTTACGGGCTTCCTACGTCAAAACTGGACCCGCTGGCCGCGTTTGCTCCGCAGCGTGCCGGCGTTGCTGGGATTTGTCACAGGCAGCGTCGACCGCGGCCAGCTCAAAGCCGCCTTGATGCGGGCCGCGCTCGGCGGCTGCACTCGACAGGTCATCGACGCCTGGACGACACGCTACGTGACCGAGCTTTTAGAGCGCGGGTTGTTCACCGATGCGCTGACCGCTATCGCCAACCACCGGCACAGAACCGACACGCTGGTGCTCATGAGCGCAAGTCCGGACCTGTACGTGCCGGAGATCGCACGACGGCTGGGCTTTAACGAGACCATCTGCACCGGCGTACGCTGGCGCGGTGAGCATCTGGATGGGGGACTCAGCACCCCGAACTGCCAGGGCGCGGAGAAGGCGCGGCGTTTTGTCGCCCTGCGCAGCCGCCATGCGCATGCTGCGACTGTCGCATACGGCAACAGCGCAAGCGACTTTGATCATTTGAAGCTCGCCGATGAGGCATGGCTCATCAACGCCCCCTCCGAGCTGCGCCGCGAGGGCGAGCGCGCGAATTTCCACTGCGTGACGTGGCGCTGACGTCACCTACGCTCGCCGCGGGCCCAAGTCAGGCCCGCTCCCAACGATCATCGACTGCGGTCCCGGGATGCAGGTGCGCATCCCGGGACGCAGTGGGTATCGCCTAACTCTATTGTTTTGCGATCTTACGCACTGGCGGAAGGGCGGCGAGAACGGCAGTTTCCGCCGCGGGGTGCAGGCAGTGCGGGTGCCCGAATCCACTGGCGCTGACGCCGGGCATCTGACCCGATTGCGACGTGATGTCGTAGATGATGTTGTCGTCACCATTCGGCGATACGCCCCCGGGCACGTAATCAAGCGACAGCGTGTGGCGCAACTCCCATGCAACCGCGTGATCGGTGCAAGACGTGTCGCCGCTTACGCCGATGGCGCCGAGCCGCACGCCACTCGGACTGTAGATCGCCAGTCCGCCGCCAAATACGTTAACGCCGCCGATCACCTGTCCCGCCATCGGGTCAGATGTGCCATTGCCGTAGTTGTAGGACGCTCCCGCATAGGCGGCGCCGGCATCGACGGGGTTGCTGGCCTGCAGGCCAAACAAGCTGCCGCCGGGCTGCACGGCCGTATAGAGATTCGCCGTCGACAGCGCGATCGCCGTCCCGGTTGAGCCCGTGGAGAGGCTGAATGCGTTGGCAGTGCTGGCCTTCTGCGCCGAAATCACGCGGCTGCCGAGCCAAATTGATTCGACTGCCCCGGCGCCACCACCGGAGTTCACGACCAAGCACACGACGCCTTGCGCATCAACTACCGTCGCCCACATGGCATTTCCGAGCCCCGCCCCATATCCGGCAACCGTTGCGACCGCAGTGGCGAGCGCCGACTGTACCGCCGAGGGGTCGCGCCCATACACAAAGCTGCCACAGTTCGCATAAGCCGCCGTTCCAGCCAGCGCCGTACTCCACAGGACAGTGGCCAGTATCAATTTTGATCGCAATCTTGCATGCTGAAATTTCATCGTTGTGCTCCCTAGAATTGAATAGAACAGGACAAAATGATGCCAGCTCGCGCGACTCCAGTGCCGCCAGCCGCTCAGGAAAAAACGTGGGCACGCTACGCCCGGACCCATCCGCGAGTCAACCTTGGATACCACCCTAATTGACCGCGGCGCAGCAATGCATCTGGGAGCATGCAGCCTGTTGGGACATCGGCGGCCTTGGAGGATTGAGTCTCGCGAGGGCCTCATTCCGCTTATGAGGTTAGTGCGCTAAGCCATTGATACACAAACATTATTTAATGCGCGATGCAGCGCTCGATCAGGCGCTCCGACGCGAGGCCCTTCTCTGGATGAATGTGCGCTAGCGCACCGTCCATGCGACCTACGCGTCCTGAGCGCTGCGCGCACGCCGCGCTGATTTGCAAGTCGAGATTCGAGCGCGCTCGATCGGCGCAACGTGCACAGTGTCGGCGGCCTTGGCCAAAGGGCCGCGTATCAGGGATCAAATTTCGATGTGCCCTGACACTGATTGCATCGGGGCCTGGGGATCACAGGCGGCAGCTGGCGCAGGAGCAGGAGCAGGAGCAGGAGCAGGACCTTCTCGCGCCAGATCGTTCGCCAGTTCCGCGCCCAGCCGAGAACGAAGCGCTCGGCATGGGCAGCGCGAATATTGCTCCGCGTCGCCCCGGTTCCATTGGACTACATGAGCGATTGGCGCCAGCAACCTCTACATCGCTGTACGAATCTGCCAAAGCTCAGGAAAGAATCGCAGCTCGATCACCTTGGCGAGATATGAAACGCCACCCGTGCCACCCGTGCCGCGCTTGTGGCCGATGATGCGCTCCACGGTGGTCATGTGATGAAAGCGCCATAGCTGGAATTTGTGGTCAAGGTCCACCAGGCGCTCGGCGAGCTCGTAAAGATCCCAATCCTTCTCGGCGTTGTGATAGACGCCGAGCCACGCGCCCGCCACGGCTTTGCTTGCACGGTACGGGGCGCTGAAGTCCCGCGATAGATAGTCTTCGGGTATGCCGTAACCGCGGCGGCTCAGGAGCCGCAGCACTTCATCGTACAAGGAAGGCGCTGCAAGTGCGCGCGCCAGCTGCTCGTAGCCGGCCGGGTCGTGCTGGTGCACGGCAATCATTTCGGCGTTCTTGTTGCCGAGGCGAAACTCCAGGATGCGGTACTGCAACGACTGAAAACCCGAAGAGTGCCCGAGCAGATTGCGAAATGCCGAGTAGTCCGCGGGCGTCATGGTCGCGAGCACGTCCCACACCGCCGTCAGCTGCGTTTGCACGTGGGTAATGCGCGCGAGCATCTTGAAGGATGGATCGAGGTCGTCGCGCCGCACACATTCGAGCACTGCGTCGAGCTCGTGCAAAAAAAGCCGCAGCCACAGCTCGGAAGTCTGATGCACGATGATGAACATCATCTCGTCATGCTGATAGGAGAGCGGCTTCTGGGCATCGAGCAGCTTTGCCAGCTGCAGGTACTCACCGTAGGTCAGCGATGCGCCCAGATTCCAATAGATGCGCTCGTCCGACAGATCGACCTTTTCGGACTTCTCGTACGGCAGGTCGGTCATGGTAGCGCCGCGTGAGCCCGAAGGCTCAAGCCTCGCCGAGTACCCAGGAGGGCACGCGGCGCCAGCCGTCGAGTAATTCGGCATCCAGACGCGCGTGCTCGGGGCAGTGGCGCGCGACTTCCGCCCAGAACGCGCGCGAGTGATTCATATGGCGCGTGTGCACGAGCTCGTGCACCAGGAGGTAGTGCAGCACCTGCGGCGTTTGGAAAAGCAGACAGCCGTTGAGACTGATGGTGCCGCGGGTCGAGCAGCTTCCCCAGCGCGTACGCTGCCGGCGGATCGCGATCCGCCGATAGGCAACGCCCATGTCGCGCGCACACACATCGAGCGCAGGGCCGAGCAGTGCGCGGGCTTCGCGGGCGAGCCAGTCGCGCAAAGCGCGCCGCACCTGGCGGGCATCGCTCGTGTCACCGGCGAGGGCCAGGATCCCCGGCGCGATGCAGTGCGCGCGCACCCGGGTACTGCCGCCGGCCAAGTGCACGCGCCAGCTTTGAGCGCAGGCGGAGAGTTCGATTCTGCTCGGTGGAAAGGGCTCGGGGGCCACCGCGTGACGGCGGGTCTGGGCGAGCTTCGCTTCGATCCACGCCCGATGGCCGTCGAGGAACTGCGCCACAGCACGGCGTGAGGTGCGCCTGGGCACCACCACTTCGACCCGTCCGGTGTGAAACACGCGAATTGCGAGACGGCGCGCACGCCGACTCTCGCGCACAGCCCAGCGCGGCGCCGGATTGTCGTCAGACCAGAGAGGTAATTGCGGTTGGACGGCGTCAAGCATACGTTGGGTACGTGATCATAACAGCCGCACGGCGCTACGCGGATACACCTCGGCGCCGCGGATCCGCTAGGATCGCGCGCCTGCCTGTTGCGATCCTGGAACCCAGTGAGCGAACCCATCCTCGAAGTCCGCGGGCTCAAGAAGAGCTACGGCACAGTGACCGCGGTCGACGGCGTATCGTTCGCGGTAAGCGGCGGTGTGTGTTTCGGGCTCCTCGGGCCCAACGGTGCCGGCAAGACGACAACCATCGAGATCATGGAAGGCATCCTGAGCGCGACTTCGGGCGAAGTGAGCTACCGCGGTGAACCGCTCGGCAGACGTTCGCGCGAGGACTCCGGCATTCTCTTCCAGAAGACGGCGCTGCAGGACTTTCTGACCGTGCGCCAGAGCCTCACCTTGTTTCGGCATCTGTATGCGCGCGGCCATTCCGTCGACGCGCTCATCAAGCTGTGCGCTCTTGAGAAACTGCAAAACCGCGACACGCGCAAGCTCTCCGGGGGACAGCAGCAGCGGCTGCTGCTGGCGATCGCACTGGCGAATGATCCCGCGGTCCTGTTTCTGGATGAGCCGACGACCGGGCTTGACCCCCAGGCGCGCAGGAATTTCTGGGAGCTGGTGCAATCCATCAAGGCGAGCCGCAAGACCATCATCCTGACCACTCACTACATGGAGGAGGCGGAACTGCTGTGCGATGAGATCGCGATCATGGATGGCGGCCGCATCATCGCGCAGGGCGGCCCGCGGCAGCTGCTGCGCGAACACTTCGCCGAGGTGCTGCTCGAGCTCCCCAAGCAGGAGTTTCCCGGGAGCGCCCGCGCCTTGCCGCTGCGGCTCTTCGAGGCGGGCGAGCTGATCGAGATCACGACCGATGATCTTGATAGCACGCTGCGCTCTCTGATGGATGCGCGCGTGCCGCTCACCAACCTGCGTATTCGCCCGCCGAATCTCGAGGATCTGTTCCTGGAACTCACCGGCAAGGCGCTGCGCGCATGATGCAGCGCCTCCTGGCGGTGTGGCATGCGCGCAATCTCGAATTCGTGCGCGACCGCGGCACGCTGCTCTTCACGCTGGTCGTACCGATAGCGCTCGTGGTGGGCATGGGGATCGTGTTCGGCGGCCCGGAACGTCCGCTTTTCAAAGTCGGCGTGTTGAGTACGCACGTGGCGCAGGAGAGCCATCCGTTCCTGCACGAACGCTACGTCGACTTCGTGCCGGTCACCGATCGCGCCGATGCGATCCGCAAAGTCGGGCGCCATCAGCTCGACCTGCTCTTCGACCCCAAGGACGGCGCGCACTACTGGGTGAATACCGAATCGCCGAAGGGTTACATCGTTGAGAAACTTCTGCTGGCAGCCGATCACGGCGCGGTGCGCGAGCCCGTCACGGGGAGCGCGGTGCGCTACGTCGACTTTCTCTTTCCCGGCGTGCTCGGCATGAACATGATGTTCAGTTGCCTGTTCGGCGTGGGCTACGTGGTGCTGCGCTACAGAAAGAGCGGCTTTTTGAAGCGCCTGCACGCGACACCGCTGACACCGTTCGAGTTCCTGAGCGCGCAGGTGCTGTCGCGTTTGAGCCTCGTCATGCTCGTGACGCTCATCCTGTACTGCGGGGTCGCTCCCATTATCCGATTTCACGCCGCGGGCAGTCTGTTGCTCCTCCTGCTGATTGCGGTCATGGGAGCGTTGTCGCTCATCGCACTGGGACTGACTATCGCGGCGCGCTTCTCGAGCGATGAGCTCGTGGGTGGCGTGCTGAATCTCATGACCTGGCCGATGATGCTACTGTCGGGGATCTGGTATTCGCTCGAAGGCGCGCCACACTGGGTGCGCCTGCTTGCGCAGGTCTTTCCGCTCACGCATATTCTGAATGCCGCCCGCGCCGTCACCATCGACGGGGCGGGCATCTATCAAGTGGCGCCTGATCTTGCCTATCTCGCATTGACGGCCCTCGCCTTCCTCGCCTTCGGCGCCTGGTCGTTCCGCTGGCGGATTGATTGATGTACTTCTTCAGCGACAACACCTCGACTGCAAACCCCGAGATCATGGATGCGATCCTTGAAGTCAACCGCGGCGTTGCGGCCGCCTACAGCGAGGACCGCTGGTCGAAGCGGCTCGATCGGGTGGTCGGGGAGTATTTCGACGCCGAAGTGCGTGTCTTTGCCGTGGCGACCGGCACGGCGGCCAATGCACTGGCACTCGCGACAGTCACGCCGCCCTATGGCGCGATCTTCGCGCACGAGGAAGCGCACGTAATGCGCGATGAATGCAGCGCACCGGAATTCTTCTCCGGCGGCGCGCGGCTCATTACCATTGCCGGGCCGGATGGCAAGCTCACCGTGGACGGCTTCGTGCGTGCGCTAGAGTGGAATCCTCCCACCGTGCACACCGTGCAGCCGGCCGCACTGACACTGACGCAGGCGAGCGAGTGGGGAACGGTGTACGGCACCGCCGAGATCGCGGCGCTCGCGGACATTGCCCACCGCCGCCGTATGGCCGTGCACATGGATGGGGCGCGCCTTGCGAACGCGGTCGTGACCTTGGGCTGCCACCCGTCTGCAACGACCTGGCGCGCGGGCGTCGATGTGCTCTCGTTTGGCGCGACCAAGAACGGCGCGCTCGGCGCCGAGGCGGTGGTGTTCTTTGACTTGAAGCGCGTGGCGGACTTCGAATTGCGGCGCAAGCGCGCCGGCCACCTGCTGTCCAAATCACGCTACGCCGCTGCGCAGTTTCTTGCCTATGTCGAGTCGGGGCTGTGGCGACGCAATGCGCTGCGCACCAACGAACTCGCACTGCGCATCGGCGCCGCCGCCGCCAAGCGCCTGCTCGCCCCGGTGCAGGCCAATGAGGTGTTCGTTGCGCTCGGCGAAGAGGGCAAGCGCGAGCTGCGCGCCGCCGGGTTTGAGTTTTACGACTGGGGTGCGGAGCGCTCCGATGCGGCGCGCTTCGTCGTTTCCTGGGATCAGCCCGAAGAGGACGTGGTTGCACTGTGCACGGCGCTTGCGCGCCTGAACGCGCACCCTAGCCCGCGGTGATGCGCGCCACCAGGCGCCGCGCGAGCTGATAATCCGGAGCGATCAGGAGCGCACGCTCGAGGGCATCGCGTGCGGCCGCCGCATCGCCGCGCTCCAGATCACAGCGCGCCCGATAGGTGTAGCCCTCGGCCGGTCCCCATTCGGGGACGTGCTCCTCGCCGGGCCGCGCGGCTTCGAACGCGGCGATCGCCGCCGCAAACTCGGCGCACGCGTGTGCCGTGGCGGCCGCGGCGCCTTTCGCCGGACGCTCGAGGCCGAGCCAGCCATCGAGCAGCAGAACGCGCGGATTGTGGGGTTCGAGTTCGAGCGCACGCGCAAGCTCGCTGCGGCTGCGCGCTCCCGCAAGCGGCGCGCGCAGAGGTTTGAGTTCGGCAACGAGACCTAGACACGCGCCCTGGAGCGCGAGCGCCTCAGCCCAGTTGGCGCGCGCCTGCGAAGCCGCCTCGAGGTTCGCGTTGCAATGTTCGGCCGCGCTCGCGGCCGCCGCCTGGTCGTGCGCTGCGCCCGTGAGCGCCAAGCGATAATAGGCGAGCGCCGCATAGTAGCCTTGCAAGGGCTGTGCGCCCTCCTTCGAGTCAAGTCGCGCCGCAAGATTGCTCAGGGCACGCAGGTCCTCGGTATAGTAGTTGTATTGGATCTGCCCTTCGACGTCGAGCCAGCGCTCATCGTTCGCTGCATGCAGTGCGCCGGTGGCCAAGAGACAGACCAGGCACACGAATTGCGCGCGTCTCGTAGAATGTCGACTGCGCATGGAACGTCGGCTAAGCATGACAAACGATACCACGGCCCGTGCCGGCTCTGCCGCATCCACGGCCGAGCGGCTGTGTTTCATTGACATCGGCATCAATCTAACGCACAACAGTTTCGTCGCGGACCGCGACGCCGTGATTGCGCGCGCGCAGGCTGCCGGTGTCGTACAAATGGTGGTCACGGGCTCGAGCGCTGCGAGCTCACGCGCGGCCATGTTGCTCGCGCAAGAACACCCGCAGCGCCTGTTCGCCACTGCAGGCGTCCATCCGCATCACGCCGCGGAGTGGTCAGCAGAGGTGGCGACCGATATGGCGCTCCTCGCCGCGCATGCCGAAGTCGTCGCCATCGGCGAGTGTGGTCTTGATTACCAGCGCAACCTTGCGCCGCCCGCGGTGCAGCGCGACACCTTCCAGCGGCAACTGGAACTCGCCGCCACTGCCGGTAAACCCGTCTTCCTCCATCAGCGCGATGCCCATGCGGACTTCGTCGCGATCCTGCGCGAACACCGCAGCGGCCTCAGCGGTGCAGTGGCGCATTGCTTCACAGGCACTGCCAGCGAACTTGAGTGCTACCTCGAAATGCAATTGTTCATCGGCATCACCGGCTGGATCTGCGACGAACGGCGCGGCGCACATCTCTTGGCGCTCATGCGCACCATACCCGCGCATCAGCTTTTGCTCGAGACCGATGCCCCCTATCTGCTGCCACGCGACTTGCAACCGCGGCCCGCCTCGCGGCGCAATGAGCCCGCTTACCTGCCGCACATCGCGAGCGTGGTTGCGCGTGCACGAGTCGAGACGCCGACGAAACTTGCGCAGGACACGACTGCCAATGCTCGGCGGCTCTTTGGGCTTCCTAGAATTTAAGCATGATTGTAATTATATGACCTTGATATATAAGGTAATAAGGAATGACAAATATTGACACGGCGGAACTTCTCGGCGACATCGAGGGCTATTGGCGGGATTCCATTCTTGAGCAGCTCGCCGCCTACATCCGCATTCCCAATCAGTCGCCGCTCTTCGATCCGCAGTGGGAGAGCCATGGACACATGGAGCGCGCGGTGAATTTGATGGCGGACTGGTGTCGCGCACAGCCCCTGCCGAACGCGCGTGTCGAGGTGCGCCGGCTGCCCGGCCTCACGCCGCTCCTTCTCATCGATGTGCCGGGCGAACTGCCGGGCTCGGTCCTGCTTTACGGGCATTTGGATAAGCAGCCCGAATTCACGGGCTGGGATGCCGGTCTCGGCCCGTGGCTGCCGGTTATCCGTGACGGCAAACTCTACGGGCGCGGCGGCGCGGATGATGGCTACGCCGTGTTCAGTTCGGTCGCGGCGATCCGGGCTCTGAAGTCACGCGCCGTCGCCCTGCCGCGCTGCCTCGTCATGATCGAGGCTTCCGAGGAAAGCGGCAGCATCCACCTGCCGGCGCACCTTGACGCATTGGGCACAGGTATCGGCACGCCCACGCTCGTCGTGTGCCTGGATGCAGAGTGCGGTAATTACACGCAGCTGTGGTCCACGACGTCGCTGCGCGGCAACCTCGTGGGTAAATTGCGCGTGCGCATACTCAATGAAGGCGTGCATTCGGGAATGGCAACCGGAATCGCGGCGACGCCGTTTCGCGTCGCGGCGCAGCTTCTCGCGCGGCTCGAGAGCTCGGTAACCGGAGACCTGCTCCTCGATGAACTGCAGGTGCGCATACCGGCGGATCGGCGCGCGCAGCTCGTCACTGCGGCGCAGGTGTTAGGTGCGAGCGTTGCCGGTAAAGTGCCGTTTGCGGCGGGGGTGAGGCCGCTTTGCGATGATCCGCTCGAATTGCTCATCAACTCCACGTGGCGCGCGACACTGGCCGTGACCGGCGCCGACGGTCTGCCCGCCGTGCAGTCGGCGGGCAACGTGCTGCTGCCGGAGATCTCGCTGAAGTTATCGCTGCGCCTGCCGCCCAACTGCAATGCCGGACGCGCCGAGGCGGCGCTGCGCGAGACTCTCGAGCGCGACCCGCCCTATGGGGCGCAGATCAGCTTTGAGAGCGAAGGGGCAACGGCCGGCTGGAACGCCCCGCCGCTCGCCCCATGGCTCGAGCGCTCGATGAGCCGAGCCTCCGCGCGGATCTTCGCTGCGGACGCCGTGCACGTCGGCTCCGGCGGGACGATTCCATTCATGGGAATGCTGGGAGAACGCTTTCCCGAGACGCAGTTTTTCGTCACCGGCGTGCTCGGCCCACACGCCAACGCCCACGGGCCCAATGAGTTCCTGCACATCGACTATGCGCGCCGCCTGACCGCCTGCGTGGCACTGGTGCTCGCAGACTTCGCTGCGCAGACCTAGAAGAGGCGCGTCACCGCGCCGCTCCCTCATGTCATGGCCTGCATTTCCCGGGCGCTCAGGCGCAGGCTGGCGGCCGCGACATTCTCCTCAATGTGCGCAACCGATGATGTGCCGGGAATCGGCAGCATCACCGGCGAACGCGCGAGCAGCCAAGCGATCGCGCGCTGCGCGTTGGCCGCATCGCGACCCGCCCCGAGTGGAAACCAGGGGATGAAGGCGATCCCTGCGCGCTCGCAACTCCTAAGCACATCTTCCGAGTCGCGATCTGCGAGGTTGTAGCGATTCTGCACCGAGACCACGGTCACGATGCGCTGCGCGAGCGCGAACTCCTGCGCGCTGACATTTGACACGCCGATGTGACGGATCTTGCCCTCGTCACGCAGGCGCGCAAGTTCTCCGAGCGAGTCTTCGAGCGGCACGCGGGGATCAACCGCATGCAGCTGATAGAGATCAATCCGCGCCAGCCGCAGACGCCGCAGACTGCCCTCGCACGCGGCGCGCAGATGGGCCGGTTGTGCATCGCGCCCCCAGTGACCGGCGCCCGCGCGCGTAAGGCCGCCCTTGGTTGCAATCACGAGCCCCGGCGGATACGGATGCAGCGCCTCGGCAATGATCTCCTCGCTCATGCCGGGCCCGTAGGAGTCCGCGGTGTCTATGAAATTCACCCCGAGTTCAAGCGCACGGCGCAGCACTCGAAGCGCCGCCGGACGATCGGCCGGCGCGCCCCATACCCCGGGCCCGGTGAGCCGCATGGCGCCAAACCCGAGCCGGTGCACGCGCAGATCCGCGCCGATCGTCAGGTCTCCTGCGGCTGCGGCCGAAGGAGCGGCCGCTGAGTTCTCCTGTGTCATCGCCCGAGCTCCTGCACTGCTAGAATGACGCTCACCGGCGCACTCGCGCGCCGTTTGAGCCTGAGGGCCACACATGTACTACGGTTATAACGGTCTCTTTGGCATTTTGGTTCTGATCGCCGATATCTGGGCGATCGTCAACATTATTCAAAGCGGCGCGACGACGGAGCGCAAGGTACTGTGGACGGTGCTCGTCATCCTGCTGCCCGTTTTGGGCTTCATTATCTGGTTCTTCGCGGGCCCGCGCACCAACAGCGCCTGAGCGCGCGCGCCCTCAAAGGACGGGACGGGCGGCGCTGGCGCGTATCTGGTTGATGGAGCTCGGCAGCACCGAGCTCTTCAGCCGCTGCCACGGCATATCGAAGCGTTCGGCGCTTGCCAGCAACAGCGCGTCGGCCGATGGAAACTCGGTGCGCAGCGTATCCACCATGAGCGTCCATTTCGGCAATCCCTTGGGAAACTTGCCGCGCTTGGTGAACACGATGCGGCCCTCGGTCGGCGCATCGCCCGCCACGGCGCGCACCGCGGCGATCCGATCATAGAGTGCGCCCTGCGGATTCGTGAATGTAAAGCGCTGCGGACCATCCATGACGGTCCATTCGGTCATTTGATCGCCGCCAAAGATGTTGCCGCGCACGTCGCGCAGATCAATCACCAGGATGCCGCGCGGCGTGAGCAGGATGAAATCCACGTGGAAGTAGCCGCCCATGCCATCCGGCACCAGCACGTCGCGCACATAGTCCGAGGCAGCCGCGGTCACGGCCGCGACGAGCGCCTTCTGCGCGCGCCGCCGCCGATACCAGCGCCATGCCCAGGAGAGGCCCCAGCCCAACACCACGGCCGCGGCGACCAGGAACCACGTCGCCGGCGGCAGCCTACTCAAAGTTGCCATGGGTTCGTTCATAGGTTAAGCGCGGCGCGCAGCCCCTCAAGGTTAGCCGGAATTTCAGTGTAGGCGGTTGGACGCGCGAATAGTCTCATGAGGGATTCCGGAACGGGCACTGCCTCGCCCGTGAGCGGTTCGACGATTTCCCTAAACTTGGCCGCATGCGCAGTCGCCACGATAACCCAAGGTGATGCGTGGCGCCGCGCCGTGGGCAGCCGGGCGTAGACCTCGGCCGCCACCGCCGTGTGCGGGCACAGACTCCTGCCCCAATCATGGAAGGCAGTACGGATACGCCCGCTGATCGCCGTATCGTCCACGCTGTCCGCACTGAGCGTATGCACAAGCTCGGAGATTCCCGGAAAGAGGTTGCGCACGCGCTCCATGTTACTGGGATTGCCGACATCCATAGCTGATGCGAGGGTGGCGATGCTAGCTCGTGGCTGCCATTGTCCGCTTTGCAGATAGTCCGGGACAGTGCGGTTGGCATTGTGCGCAAGCACAATGTCGCCGATCGGCAGCCCCAGCTTGCGCCCCCAGATGCACGCCACGGCATTACCCAGGTTGCCGCTCGGTATGACGAATGAGGTGCGTTCACCGTGCTTGCGGTATAGCGCGAGACTCGCCGCAGCGTAATAGATCATCTGCGGCAGAAGCCTTCCCAGGTTGATGCTATTGGCCGAGGACAGATCGAAACGCGCGCGCAGCTGCGGCGCCTGCAGGGCCTCCTTTGCGAGTCGCTGGCAGTCATCGAACCGGCCCCGCACGGCGAATGAGGCGACGTTGCCGCCCCAGCAGGTGAGCTGGCGCTCCTGTGTCGGTGACACGAGCCCCTTGGGAAAGAGCACCGTGACCTGCATGCCAGGACGCTCATGGAAGGCGGCCGCCACCGCGCCGCCGGTGTCGCCGGAAGTCGCCACCAGCACGTTGAGCGGCCGACCGCCGGCGCGCGGCAGGCGCGCAAGTGACGCGGCGAGGAAGCGCGCACCGAAATCTTTGAAGGCAGCCGTCGGGCCGTGAAAGAGCTCGAGCAGGTAGAGCCCTGCAGCCGCATCCAGCGTGACGAGCGGCGCTGCGAAGGTAAAGGCCTCACGCGCGATGGCCGCAAGTTCCCCCTCGAGGGGATCAGCTGCAACGAACGGCGCGAGCACGCGCACGGCGAGCGCTGCCAACTCCAGGTCCTGTGACGGCGGGGCCGGCGGCATCGTGGGCCAGCTGGTCGGAACGTACAGCCCTCCGTCGGGCGCAAGTCCCGCTTGCAGGGCGGCGCTGAAACCCACGGTACTCGCCGCGTCGCGCGTGCTCGCGAAACGCATGGCGTTCAGGCGATGACTCGCGCGCCGGGCGAGTCGATGTCGACCACCCAGGCATCAACGCCGATTGAGAGTCGCTCGAACGGCGCCCGCATGGCCGCGAGCACGTTCGTGGCGTGCTTCCCCTGGGCCCAGGCAAAGAGCGCCGGCCCTGCGCCGGAGATCGAGCAGCCAAGGGCGCCCGCCTCGAGCGCATCGCGGCGCACGTCCGCAAATCCCGGGATCAGCGCCTGGCGCTGCTTCTCAATGACCACGTCTTCGAAGGAAGCGCGGATCATGTCGAGATCATCCGTGTAGCAGCCGGAGATGAATCCGGCGAGATTGGCCGTCTGCCACACGAAGTCGGACAGTTCCACGCTGCCCTTCAGGAGGGCGCGTGCCTCGTGCGTTGAGAGGAACATGTGCGGGTGCACAACGACAGCGCGCACGCCCGCGGGGACTGGAATCTGTTTGACGCGCGGCTGATCGATGCCGACGGTCAGCACGAGCCCGCCGAAGAGCGAGGCGGCAATATTGTCCACGTGCAACGAGCCGCTCGCGACCTTTTCACCCTGCATCGCAAACTTCAGCAGCTCAAGACGGCTGCAGGGCGCATCCAAGAGCGCGTTTGCGGCCACCACCGCCGCGACCGCGGATGCCGCCGAACCGCCCAGGCCCGAACCGAGCGCTATGCCCTTGTCGATCTGGATTTCAAAGCCGAAACCAAGATGCAGCGCGTCCGCGAGGGCCAGCACCGCACGGCCGGCGGTGTTGAGCGCAGGATCGCGCGGCAGTTCACCGGCAACTCCGCTCACGGCGTGAATGGCGACGCCGGGCGCAGCGCGGCGTTCGGCCGTGACGCGATCCCCGAGGGCATCGACGGCAAATCCCAGGATATCGAAGCCGATGGCCACGTTGCCGACGGAGGCCGGCGCGAAGGCGGTTGCGCGGGTGGTAGCGCCCGCGCGGTTCAAAGCCGCGCCCCGAGGTACGCCGCCAGGCGCAGGAGGTCGGCAAATACGCCGCCCGCGGTCACCGCGGGGCCGGCGCCCGGCCCCTGCACGATTAAGGGATTGTCGCAGTAGCGGCGCGTAGCAAAGCGCACGACATTGTCGGTGAGAGCAATATTGGCGAACGCATGTTGCGCGTCGAGTTCCGCAACGCCGACGCGCGCCTGGCCATCGGCGGTGACCTTGCCGACGTAGCGCATCACTTTGCCGCGCGCGTGCGCGCCGCTGAGGCGCGCGCGCATTGCCTCATCGAAACGCGGCAGCGCGCTCATGAATTCATCGGCCGAGGCGCTCTCAAGACCGGCCGGCACCAGGCTCTCAACTTTCACGTCGCTCATTTCCAGCGGCAATCCCATCTCGCGGCCGAGGATGATCAGTTTGCGGGCGACGTCGAGGCCCGAGAGGTCATCGCGCGGGTCGGGCTCCGTGTAGCCGCGTTGACGCGCCGTGCGCACTATTTCGGAGAACGCGGTGCGCCCGTCGTACACGTTGAAGAGATAGGCGAGCGTGCCGGAGAAGATGCCTTCGATGCTCAGCACGTCATCGCCCGTCTCGCGCAGATCGCGCAGAGTTTGAATGACGGGCAGTCCCGCACCGACGGTCGCCTCGTACAGATAATGCGTGCGGCTGACGCGCCGCGCCTCGCGCAGTCGCTGGTAGAACTCCCAGTCGGCACTGTTGGCCTTCTTGTTCGGAGTCACGACGTGGATGCCGCGTTTGAACCAGTCCGGATAGTGGCGCGCGACCACCTCACTCGCGGTGCAGTCAATGAAGACGGTGTGCGGCAGGTAATCCGCGTGCACATGCTCGACGAAACGGGCGATGTCTGCGGGTAGCGGCTCATCTTTGAGCGCGGCGCGCCATGCGCCCAGATCAATGCCGGTCGGCGCCAGCACCATGTGGCGCGAGCCGAGAATGCCGCGGATACGCAGGTCGAGATTGAACTCCTGGCGCAGCCGCGCACTTTGCGATGCGAGCTGATCGAGGAGCATACCGCCGACGGCGCCCGGGCCGATGACGCCGATCGAGAGCGTGTGCGGCGACAGATAAAGCCCCGCATGCACGGCGCGCAGCGCGCGCGTCGCCTGACGCCCTTCGATGACCACGGAAATATTGCGCTCCGAGGCGCCCTGCGCAATCGCCCGCACGTTGACGCCCGCGGAGCCGAGCGCATTGAAGACCTTGGCGGCGATGCCCGGACGGCCGGCCATGCCGTCGCCGACCACCGCGAGGATCGCAAGATCCAGATCCATGTCGATGCTCTGGATCTGGCCCTCCTGCAGCTCGCGCTCGAAGGCCGCGCGCACCACGGCGGCGGCGCGCGCCGCCTGCTCCTGCGGGATCGCACAACAGATCGAATGCTCGGAGCTGCCCTGCGAGATGAGAATGACGGAGATGCCCTCCTCGCGCAGCGCGCCGAAGAGCCGGTGCGCCGTGCCCGGAACCCCGATCATGCCGGCACCCTCGAGATTGACGAGCGCCATGTGCTCGATGCTGGTGATGCCCTTCACCGGCAAGAGCGACTGCGGCTCGGCGCAGATGAGGGTTCCCTGCTTGTGTGGCGCGAAGGTGTTGCGTATCCAGATTGGAATGGCGCCGCCCACGGCGGGCGCCATGGTCTGCGGGTGAATGACCTTGGCGCCGAAATACGCAAGCTCCATCGCCTCGTTGTAGGAGAGCGAATCAATCACCGTGGCATCGGGCACGCGGCGCGGATCGGCGGATAGAACGCCATCGACATCCGTCCAGATATGGATCTCGCGCGCATCAAGGAGGGCGCCAAAAATGGAAGCCGAGAAGTCGCTGCCGTTGCGCCCGAGCGTCGTCTGCACGCCGCGCGCCTTGCTTGCGATGAAGCCGGTGATGATGAGGGTGCCGGTAAAGCCGGCCGCGACGACCTCAGCCATGCTCGCGTGCGAGTGCGACCACTGCACCGCCGGCCCGAGCGACTCCCATTCGACCAACACCACACGCCGTGCGTCGACCCACTGCACGCCACCCGCGCGCAGCCCGCGCTCCTCAAAGTACCTATAGAAGAGCTGCGTCGACCAGATCTCCCCGTAGCCTGCGATGAGATCGCTCACCTCGCGCGCGGCGCTGCGGGTGAGCTTCACGGTGCGCAGTATTCCCTCGAGATCCTGGCAATCGCGGTCAAAGCCTGCGAGGTAGGTCCGCGCGGAGGTTGTTGCGAGCAGCTGGTCGGCAATCTGCGCGTGTCGTTCCCGCAGCCGTGCCAGCTCGGCTGCGAAGGCGTCATCCTGCTGCTCGGCAAGGCTGATGAGGCCGAGCAGCGCATCAGTCACGCCGCGACAGGCGGACAGCACCACTGCCAGCGGGCCCGGCGGCAGGGATTCAAGAAGAGTGGCGACGCGCGTGAAGCAATCCGCATCCGCGACGCTCGATCCTCCGAACTTGTGGACGATCCAACGATCCGAGCTGGCCATCGAGTAGAGGTTGCAAGGAAGAGAAGGCGCTGCGACTGTACTGACGCGCCCGGGCGCACGCAACCCGACGCGCCGCATCAATCCGCGGCGCCGACCTTGAGGAGCGCGTCGCCGTCGCGCACGCGCTGTCCGGTGCGTGCGCACAGCTCGGTGACGACGCCGCCGGCGGCGGCGGCGAGCGTGTGCTCCATCTTCATCGCTTCCATCACGATGAGCGCCTGGCCGCGCGTTACCCGCTCGCCCTCGGCGACCCGCACCGCCAGAATCACGCCCGGCATGGGTGCGCGTACCGTTCCGTCCGCCGCGGCCGCGAGCGCATCGGCGATGGCGCTCACACGTTCGAACCGGTGCCACTCGGCGTCAAGCCAGACCGCGACGCGTGCGGAGGCAATGCACGCCGACCAATGGACGAGCCTGTCGGCCACGCGCGCCTGCGCATCAAAGTGCGCAGCGCCGCGCGCGGTCACTGCGAAGTCTGCGACGCCGATTGAGGTTCCACCGAGTTCAATCTGCCAGCGCAGTCCGTGCCGCATGGCGCGCAGCACCTGGGCTGCCGCGGCTGGCGCCTGCAGCCGAATGAGTGCAAACCCTGCCCCGTTCAGCGCCCAGGAGTCGCCGCACGCCCACGGCGAGTGCGGCGGCTGCGCGGGCGGCGCGAGCAGTGACAGGGCGGCAAGGACCGCGGCACGCTGCGCCTGCACGGCACTGTCAGGCAGAAGTGCCGCGCCGCGCTCATCGATCAGGCGCGTGAAAAGACGCCCCGCGCGCACCTCGCGATCCGCCGCCAGCGCCAGGAGTGCCGACAGGTTGGTCGTCACGCCATCGATGCGGCACGCGCCGAGCGCACGCTCGAGCGCCGACAGCGCGGCGTCGCGGTCGCCTGCGCCGACAATGAGTTTGGCGAGGAGCGCATCGTAGTGGATGCCGACGCTGTCACCGGGCGCAACTCCTGCATCGATGCGCACGCGCGCACCCGGCGCCGGCCAGATGAGTGCGCTCAATTTGCCGCTCGTCGGCAGAAAGCCGCGGCGCGGATCCTCCGCATACACCCGCGCCTCAAAGGCATGACCGCTCGGGCGCACGTCGTCCTGAGTCCACGGCAGCGACTCGCCGCAGGCAATGCGCAATTGCCACTCGACCAGGTCGATGCCGAGAATCATCTCCGTGACCGGGTGCTCCACTTGCAGACGCGTATTCATCTCCAGGAAGAAGCACTCTTCGCCGTCGACGACGAACTCCATCGTGCCCGCATTTTCGTAGCCGACGGCGCGCGCCCCGGCCACGGCATAGCCATGCAGCCGCGCACGCAGGTCCTGCGATATGCCCGGCGCCGGAGCTTCTTCGATGACCTTCTGATGGCGACGCTGCAGCGAGCAGTCGCGCTCCAGAAGATGCAAGCAATGGCCGTGAGCATCGGCGATGACCTGCACTTCGACGTGACGCGCATGCTCGATGAATCTCTCCAGCATCACCCGCGCATCCCCGAAGGCGCGCTGCGCCTCACCGCGGGCTGAGGCAAGCGCCGCGGGCAGCTCCGCCGCGTGGCGCACGATGCGCATCCCCTTGCCGCCGCCGCCCGCGACCGCCTTGATGAGAAGCGGAAATCCCACCGCCTGCGCCTCCTGCGCAAGGCGCGCCTCCCCCTGCTCCATCCCAAAGTAGCCGGGGACGACCGGCACGCCCGCTGCCTGCATCAGCTTCTTCGCCTCATCCTTCAGGCCCATCACGCGGATCGCAGCGGCAGATGGGCCGACGAACACGATGCCGGCGGCGGCGCAGGCCTGCGCAAACTCGGCGCTCTCGGCGAGAAACCCGTAGCCCGGATGCAGCGCCTCGGCGGCGGATGCCTGCGCCGCCTCGATAAGGGCGGGAATATTGAGGTAGCTTGCGGCAGCGTCGGCGGGGCCGATGCGCACGGCCGCATCGGCGAGACGCGTATGCAGCGCGCCTGCATCGGCGTCGGAGTAAACGGCGATGGCGCGCATGCCGAGCCGCTGCGCCGTGCGTGTGATGCGGCAGGCGATCTCGCCGCGGTTGGCGATCAGAAGGGTCTTGAACACGTGCCGCCGCTGCGCGATCAGAGCTCTTCCTGAAAGAGCTCGCGGCCAATCAGCATGCGGCGGATTTCGTTGGTCCCGGCCCCGATTTCATATAGCTTGGCATCGCGCAGCAGGCGTCCGGCCGGAAAGTCGTTGATATAGCCGTTGCCCCCCAGGGCCTGGATGGTGTCGAGCGCACAGCGGGTGGCATTTTCGCTGGCAAAGAGAATGCAGCCGGCGGCGTCAAAGCGCGTGGTGCGGCCAGCATCGCACGAACGCGCGACGCTGTAGACGTAGGCGCGCGAGGCATTGAGCGCGGTGTAAAGGTCCGCAAGTTTCGACTGGATGAGCTGAAAGCTGCCGATCGGCACTCCGAACTGCTTGCGCTCGCGCACGTACGGCAGCACCACATCCAAGCACGCCTGCATGATGCCCAGCGGTCCGCCTGCGAGCACGACGCGCTCGTAGTCAAGGCCGCTCATCAGTATCTGCACGCCGCGGCCCGCCTGATGCAGCACGTTCTCGAGCGGCACGAGGCACTCATCAAACACGAGCTCACAGGTGTCCGAGCCGCGCATCCCGAGCTTGTCGAGCTTCTGCGCGGTGCTGAAGCCCGCGAAGCCCTTCTCCACGAGAAATGCCGTGATACCCGGCGTGCCCGACTGCGCGTCGCTCTTCGCATAGACGATGATGAGATCCGCCGACGGCCCGTTGGTGATCCACATCTTGCGGCCGTCGAGGAGGTAGTGATCGCCGCACAACGATGCGGCGAGGCGCATGCCAACGACGTCCGAGCCGGCCTCCGGCTCGCTCATGGCGAGCGCCCCGACGTGCTCGCCGCTCAGGAGGGGCGGCAGGTAGCGGCGCTTCTGCTCCGCCGTACCCCAGCGGCGCAGCTGGTTTACGCACAGATTCGAGTGCGCGCCGTACGAGAGTCCGACCGACGCACTCGCTCGGCTGATCTCCTCCATCGCGACGACGTGCTCCAAATACCCTAAGCCGCTGCCGCCGAATTCCGGCTCGACGGTGATGCCGAGGAGGCCGAGCGCACCCAGCTCCGGCCACAGGTCGCGCGGAAAGACATTCGAGGCGTCGATCTCGGCGGCGCGCGGGGCGATGAGCTCGGATGAAAACTCGCGCACCGTCTTGCGCAGCAGGTCGACGCTCTCTCCCAGCTGGAAATCAAATTCGATCAAGCTTTCGGACTCCTGTCTTTGGGATGCGCAAAGTTGTCGGATTCGTCCTCGTCACTGCGCGGCGCAAGGCAGGCAAAGTCCTTCTCGACGATGATGCGCAGATCGCCCACAGCCTGAGGCTGCACGGCGTCCAGCGTCACAAGTTCGCTGTCGCACCACTCGCGCGCGCGCGCTTCGGGCACCTGGATCTCAATCACGCCGTCATCGAACCTCGCGCCGAGTGCGGCTGCGCCCGGCGCGCGCTGCAGGCGGTAAACGAGCACGCCGCGCGCGCCGATATGCACACGCTCCTCGACGCGGCCGGTTCGCGCAAGCTCCTGTACTTCCCCGCGTGTCAGGCGCAGGCGCAGCGAATCGCCCTTCATTCTGAGCTTCACGGCGCACCGTGCGCATGCGCCGCGCGTTCAAGGATGCGCTGCGCCCGGATGAGATGCGGCCGGTCGAGCATCTGGCCATCAAGACTCAGCACTCCAGCATCGGGCGCCGCGGCAAACGCGGCGATGACCGCCTGCGCGCGCGCGATGTCCTCAGGGCGGGGGCTAAAGGCGGCATTGATCGGCCCGACCTGCGCGGGGTGGATGGCAAGCTTGCCCATGAAGCCGTCACGGCAGGCGCGGGTCGCCTCGCGGATGAGCGCCTCGTCACTGCGCAAATCGATGCACACCCCGTCGAATGCCGGGATCCCGGCCGCGCCGGCCGCGAGCAGGCACATCGAGCGCACGAGCTCAAAGGTAAAGGTCAGCGCGCCATCGGGAGTGCGTGCGGCCGCACCCAGTGCGGCGGACAGATCTTCTGCGCCCCAGGTCAAGCCGGCGATGCGTGCATTCGCCGTACTCGCATAGTCGCGCAACGCAAACAGCGACTGCGCGGTCTCCGTCGCAATGATCAAGAGCTGCGTCGCACCAGCGGGTCGGTTGTGCTCGCTCTCGAGGAGCGCGAGGAGCCGCGCGACCTCGAGCGCCTCGCGCGCCGACGACACTTTGGGCAGCACAATGCCATCCGGAGCGCCCGCCATCACGGCCGCAAGATCGGCGGACAGCTTGCCGCTTGAGAGCGCGTTGACGCGCACCCACAGCTGCTGAGCGGCACGCTGGCGATGCAAGACGAGAAACTCGCGCACACGCTCGCGCGCCTGCGGCAGTAGCTCGACCGTGACCGAATCCTCAAGATCGAGGATCAGGGCGTCCGCGGCGCTCGCCGCCGCCTTGTCCTGCTTCCTTGCGCTGTCTCCCGGGACAAAGAGCCAGGACCTCACGGAGGCAACGGAGCTCATGCCGGCTTCTTCAGCATGAGCGCCGCGCGGCGGCAGGATGCAACCTCCTCGCCGCGCTGATTAAAGGCGCGCTGCTCGAAGGTGACGATCCCGGAGTCCGCCCGGGAGCGGCTCTCGCGCTTGGCGAGCACCAGGGTTTCGGCGCGCAAGGTGTCGCCCACACGCACCGGCCGCGGGAACTTGACCTCCTCCCAGCCGAGATTGCCCAGGGTCGTGCCGTAGGTCGTGTCATACACCGACAGGCCCACGAGCAGGCCGAGGGTAAACACGCTGTTGACGATGCGTTCGCCGAACTCCGTGGCCTTAGCATACTCGGCATCCAGGTGCAGCGCGGCCGGGTTCATGGTGAGCGCGCTGAACAGGAGGTTGTCGGTCTCGGTGACGGTACGCCGCACGGCGTGCTCGAATCTCTGGCCGACCTCGAATTCCTCGAAATATAGTCCCGACATGCCCAGCATCGCTCCCCGGTGGGCCTAGTCTAGCAGCGCCCGCGCAGCGGCATCCGGCTCATAACCGCCGGGGTCGGTCCCCCAAACCAACGGGTATTTACGGCGAGCGCCGGGGCGCCCTTATATTCCGAGGTCATGTACCGCTACGACGACATCGATGAAACCCTGGTCGCCGAGCGTGTTGCCGAGTTCCGCGATCAGACGCGGCGTTTTCTTGCCGGCGAGCTCTCGGAGGAGGAGTTCCGGCCGCTGCGGCTGCGCAACGGCCTGTACATCCAGCGCCATGCGCCCATGCTGCGCATCGCCATCCCCTATGGGCTCTTGAGCGCGGCGCAGCTGCGCAAGCTCGGCGACATCGCGCAGCGCTACGATCGTGGCTATGGCCACTTCACCACCCGGCAGAATCTGCAGTTGAACTGGCCGGCGCTTGCCAGCGTTCCGGACATCCTCGCAGAGCTTGCTACGGTGCAGATGCACGCCATTCAGACGAGCGGCAACTGCGTGCGCAATGTGACCGCGGATCATCTGGCTGGCGTCGCCCCCGATGAACTCGACGATCCGCGCCCCTATTGCGAGATCATCCGTCAATGGGCGACCGTGCATCCGGAATTCACCTACCTGCCGCGCAAGTTCAAGATAGCCGTCACGGGCTCGCCTGCCGACCGCGCCGCCTCCGAGGTGCACGACGTGGGGCTGCACATGCGGCGCAATGCGCAGGGTGAAATTGGCTTCGAAGTGCTGGTGGGCGGCGGCCTCGGGCGCGCGCCGGCCATCGGACAGGTCATCCGCGAGTTTCTACCGCTTCCAGATCTGCTCGCCTACCTTGAGGCGATTCTGCGGGTCTACAACCGCTACGGCCGCCGCGACAACATCAACAAGGCGCGCATCAAGGTACTGGTCAAGACACTCGGGGTGCAGCAGTTTCGCGCTGAAGTGGAGGCGGAATGGGAGCGCGCGCGTGCGGACGCGCCGCACCTGCCGCAGGCCGAAATTGAGCGGGTGCGCGCCTGCTTCAAGCCGCCAGCCTACGCGTGCCTTGCCAACATCGACGTCACGGTCAACCGCGAGGCCGAGTTTCGCGCCTGGTACCGCTACAACACCCGGCCGCACGGTGTGCCGGGCTATCGCGCGGTGTTCGTATCCTTGAAGGCGCACGGGCGGCCGCCCGGCGACATGACCTCGGCGCAGATGGCGGCGCTTGCAACGCTTGCCGAAGAGGTGAGCTTTGGCCTGATTCGCGTGGCGCACGATCAAAACCTGTTGCTTGCGGACGTGCGCCAGCAGGATCTGTATGCGACGTGGCTCGCGCTGTCCCGCCAGGAGCTTGCGACCGCCAACATCGGCATGTTGACCGACATGATTGCCTGCCCCGGCCTTGATTTCTGCAGCCTCGCGAATGCCGGCACGATCAGCGTGGCGCGCGACATCCAGCAGCGCTTTGATGATCTCGATTATCTCTACGACCTGGGGGAAATCGAAATCAAGATGTCCGGGTGCATGAACGCCTGCGGCCATCACCACGTGGGACACATCGGCATTCTGGGCGTGGAGAAGCACGGCGAGGAGTGGTATCAGATCACCCTCGGCGGCTCGGTCAACGGCTTTACCGCCCTGGGAGAGGTCATCGGTCCCTCGGTACGGCAGGATGCCGTCCCGGAAACCATCGATCGCATCGTCGAGGTCTACCGCGAACGGCGCGCCGAAGGCGAGCGCCTCATCGATACCTATCGCCGCATCGGTATGGCGCCCTTCAAGGAGCGTGTCTATGCGTCGCGTGCTCAGGCGGCGTGAATTCATCGCTGATGACTGGCGGCACCTCGGGGAAGAAGCCGTCGCGGCGGCCGACGCGCGCGGGCTGATCGTTCCTCTTGCCGAGCTGCGCGCCCACCCGCAGGCGTGGTCGGAGCACCCGGCGCGCCTGGGCATTCGCATCGGGCCCGCCGACAAGGTCGAGGATCTTGCGGCCGACCTTCCGCGCCTCGCACTCGTTGCGGTCGAATTTCCCTCACCCACCGAGGGACGCGGCTACACGCAGGGCCGGCTCCTGCGCGGCCGCTTCGGTTTCACGGGCGAGCTGCGCGCCGTGGGCGCAGCGGTCAAGCGCGATCTCATCTTCGCGCTCGCGCGCTGCGGCTTTGATGCCTTCGAGGTTGCGCCCGGCGAGGATCTGGCGGCGTGCGTCGACGCGTATAGCCGGTACACGGTCGCCTATCAGTCCGGCGCGCCGGGCTCATTGACTCTGCAGCGGCGCTATTCCGCCTGAAGCTGCCTAACGCTGCGGCAGCTCGACGTCGGTAAAGAGCTGCGCCACCTCGGGCGCAGAATCGAGCCGATGGGCGCGCTCAATGAGGCGCCGCTCCAAGTGCGGCGCGAGGAGCTGCGCAAATTCATACATGTATTTGCGCAAGAGCGTACCGCGCCGGAATCCGATCCACGTGGTGTGCGGGTTGAAGAGATGCGCGGCGTCGAGCGCCACGAGATCTGCATCCTCGGAAGCCACCAGCGCCATGCTCGCGACGATCCCCACACCCAAACCCAGGCGCACGTAGGTCTTGATGACATCCGCATCGCGCGCCGTGATCGCGACATTGGGCGTAAGGCCGCTCTTGGCGAACGCCTCATGCAGGGAGGACGGGCCGGCAAAGCTGAAGGTATAGGTTACCAACGGGTAATTCGCGAGTGCGCGCAGGGTCAGGCGGCCGGCGGCAGCGAGCGGATGCGACCGCGGCACAATGACGGTGCGCTGCCAGCGGTAGCAGGGCATGATCGTAAGATCCGTGAAAAGCTGCTCCGAGCCGGTGGCAATCGCGCAGTCGATGCGATCCTGCGCCACCATTTCGGCGATCTGCTCGGATGTGCCCTGATGCAGGTTCAGGCGCACGTGCGGGTAGTTGCCGCGGAATTCGCGAATGACGTCCGGGAGCACGTAGCGCGCCTGGGTGTGGGTGGTGCCGATCGAGAGGCTGCCACGGCCCTCATCGCGCAGTTCCGTTGACAGATCGCGGATGCTCTGCGCTTCCTGCAGGATCCGCAGCGCGCGGTCGATGACCTGCTGCCCTGCCGCGGTGATGCGCGTCAGATTGCGGCCCTCGCGCACGAAGATCTGAAAGCCGAGCTCATCCTCAAGAAGCTTGATCTGCTTGCTCACGCCCGGCTGCGAGGTATGCAGCTTCTGAGCGGCGGCCGTGATGTTCAGTCCGCTCTGCGCGATCGCCGCAAGGTAGCGTAATTGGTGCAATTTCATCGAGCCCTCAACCCCAGTGTGATGTGCCTTCCGGCACAGCGCAGCCTAACGCAAAGCCAAAAAGATTTTGTAACCGGTCTATAACCGGCGCATACCCTCTCAGAAGCAATGCTTCGTTCCGGGAATAAGTGCGGATGGCTATATTTCCATGCCATGGGCGATGTAACCACTTTGGAACTGGAGAACCGGGCTGCGCGCGTTCGCGAGTTTCTCGCCGCGGCGGTGCGCACTCACGGGCGCGTGATTTACGCCAATAGCCTGGGGTCCGAGGCCATGGTGCTCACCGATATCATCGCCTCACATCTGCCCGAGATCGAAATCTTCAGCATCGACACCGGACGTCTGCCCGAGCAGACCCATGAGCTCCTCGGGCGTCTCGAGGAGCGTTATGGGCCGCGCATTCGGCTGGTGTACCCGGATGGGCAGGCGCTGCAGCGCCTCACCGCCGCACACGGGGTGAATGGTTTTCAGAAGAACGTTGCGGCGCGCTTATCCTGCTGCGACGTACGCAAGGTCGAGCCCTTCAAGCGCGCGATTGCCGGCTTCAGCGCGTGGGTCACGGGCGTACGCCGCGAACACTCCGCCACACGCGCGCAGGGCCTGACCGAAGAGTGGGATGCTCAATACGGGCTCTACAAATTGAGCCCGCTCCTCGAGTGGACTCAAGAGCAGATCTGGCAGTACATCCGCGCCCGCCGGCTTCCCTATAACGCGTTGCACGACCGGCAGTATCCAAGCATCGGCTGCGCGCCGTGCACGCGCGCGATCAAGCCGGGCGAAGAGCCGCGTGCGGGCCGCTGGTGGTGGGAGGAGTCCGCGTCGCGCGAGTGCGGGCTGCATCCGCGCGTGCGGCATGCCGCGGTTGCGGCCGTCTGAGAGATCCCCTCGAGGTTCGTATGGATTATCTGCCTATATTCATCCGGGTGCAGGACGCCCCGGCAATCGTCGTCGGCGGCGGCCAGGTCGCTCTGCGCAAGGTCGAATGGCTGCTTGCCGCGCATGCACGCGTCACGGTCATCGCCCCTGCCCTCGCTGCGGAACTTGCTGAGCTCGTCGCGCGCGGCGCCGTTGAGCACATCGCCGCGAATTTCGCGCCCGACTGCCTGCGCCACGCGGCGCTCGCCATCGCCGCGACGGACGCGGGCGAGGTCAATGCGGCGGTGGCGCGGGCCGCGCGCGCCGCGCGCGTGCCGGTCAACGTCGTCGACACTCCGGAGCTCTCGAGCTTCATCTTCCCCGCGATCATTGACCGCTCGCCCGTCATCGTGGCGGTAGGCTCGGGCGGACGCTCGCCGGTCCTGGTGCGGCGGGTGCGCGCCCAGATCGAGGCGCTGCTGCCGGCGAAGCTCGGGGCGCTGGCGCGCTTCATGGGTGAACGGCGCGCGGCCGTGAAGCTCGCCCTCGCGCCAAGCGGCCGCCGGCCGTTCTGGGAGCGCATCATTGGCGGCGCGGTGGGCTCGCAGGTGCTCGCCGGCAACGAGACGCGCGCGCACGAGGCCTTTGCAGCGGAGCTCTCGGGCTCCGGCAGCCGCGCCCCGGTAGGCGAGGTCTATCTGATCGGCGCAGGTCCCGGTGATCCGGATCTGCTCACACTGCGAGCGCTGCAGCTCTTGCAGCAGGCCGATGTCGTCCTCTACGACCGCCTGGTGTCGGATGCCGTGCTGGCGCTCGCGCGTCGCGATGCGCAGCGCATATTTGTGGGCAAGGAGGCCGGTGACCCCGACAATGCCCAGGCGCGCATTCACGAGCTCATGCTGCATTACGCGCGCGCCGGTCTGCGGGTCGCCCGATTAAAGGGCGGCGATCCCTTCATATTTGGCCGCGGCGGGGAGGAGATCGAAGTGCTCGCCGCGCACGGCATCGCCTATGTCATCGTGCCGGGCATCACCGCAGCACTCGGTGCCGCGGCGAGCGCCGGGGTTCCGCTCACGCATCGCCGGCTTGCGCACAGCGTGACGTTCGCAGCCGGGCACGCGCTCGATGACGAGTCGCTCGACTGGGATTCGCTCGCACGGCCCAATCACACCGTGGTCTTCTATATGGGCGTCGCACACCTGGCGCGCATCATCGCGCGATTGCGTGCTGCCGGTGCCGCCACGGATCATCCCGCCGCGATCATCGAACGGGCGACGCTGCCAGGCGAGCGCGTGGTGACGGGTACGCTTGCAACCCTCGAGGCATTGGCCACGGCCGCCGCGATTGCCGCGCCCGCGCTGCTCATCGTGGGCAAGGTCGCCGCCTTCGCACGCGCGCGGCAGCGCGCTGCCGCGCCGCAAGAGCTCGCCAAAACGACATTGCAGGAAGTCCCCGCTTGATGCAGGCGTGCGGCCCAGGGGTCCGCAAGGGTTTTTCCGGAGCGGTCGGCGGGACGCCGCTCCTGCGTATGCGCGCGATGAGCGAGGAGACCGGCTGCGAGATCCTCGGCAAGGCCGAGTTCATGAATCCCGGCGGCTCGGTCAAGGATCGCGCGGCGCTCGCTATCGTGAGCGCGGCCGAGAAGCGCGGCGAACTCGAAGCAGGCGGCACTGTGGTGGAGGGCACCGCCGGCAACACCGGCATCGGCCTTGCGCACGTGTGCAACGAGCGCGGCTATCGATGCATCATCGTCATGCCGGACAACCAGTCGCCCGCAAAATACGAACTCCTGGCCATGCTCGGCGCGGAGGTGCACCGCGTTCCGACCGTGCCCTACAGCAATCCCAATCAGTATCAGAAGGTGGCCTCACGCCTTGCCGCCTCACTGCCGGGCGCGATCTGGTCGAATCAATTCGACAACCTCGCGAATCGCGAGACCCATCTTTCCACCACCGGGCCTGAGATCTGGGAGCAGTCGGGTGGGCGCGTGGATGCGTTCGTGGCGGCGAGCGGCACCGGGGGCACCTTTTCCGGCGTGTCGGAATACTTGCACTCGCGGCGCCGCGAGATCCGCTGTGTGCTGGCGGATCCGCCGGGCAGCAGTCTTTATGAATACGTGCGCCACGGCGCATTGAAGGCCACCGGCACGGGCTCGATCACCGAAGGCATCGGGATTGCGCGCGTCACGGCAAATCTGGCGCTCGCGCGCATTGACGATGCCGTCCACGTGGAGGATGCGGAGACCGTGCGCTTCGTGTATCGGTTATTGAACGAAGAGGGTCTGTTCCTCGGCAGCACGAGCGGCATCAACGTCGCGGCAGCGGTGCGCGTGGCGCGCGAGCTCGGCCCCGGACATACCGTCGTCACGGTGCTCTGCGACGGCGGTGCGAACTATCAAGCGCGGCTGTTCAACCGCGATTGGCTGCAGCAGAAGGGCCTGGCCGCATCCGCACCGGAGCCGCGCCACGCGCCGCTTGCACTCGAGAGCGTCCTTGTCAGCTGAGCGCGCCAAGCTTGCCACCGTCACGGACGCCGTGATCGTCGGCGCGGGTCCCGTCGGGCTTTTTCAGGTGTTTGAACTCGGACTTCTCGGGCTGCGCGCCGAAGTCATCGATTCGCTGCCCCAGATCGGCGGCCAATGCAGCGAGCTCTATCCGGACAAGCCGATTTATGACATTCCGGCGACGCCGGTGTGCACGGCACGCGAGCTCATCGAGCGCCTCGCCGAACAGATCCGCCCGTTCGCCCCGGGCTTGCATTTGAGCCAGGAGGTCAGAAGCGTCGAGCCGCGTGCCGACGGCCGCTTTGATGTCGAGACGAGCCGCGGCGCGCGCTTCGACGCCGGCAGCATCATCATTGCCGCCGGCGTCGGCGCCTTTCAATCGCGCCGCCTTGCATTGGACGGCGTCGAGCCCTACGAGGGCGGCCATATTCACTACCGGGTGAAGGATCAGGAGCTGTTCCGCGAACGCGATCTTGTCATCCTGGGCGGTGGCGATTCGGCGCTCGACTGGGCGCTCGCCTTGACCGACACGGCGCGCAGCATCGTTGTCGTGCACCGCAGGAGCGAATATCGGGCAGCTCCTGCATCCGTGCAGCGCCTCTTTGCCCTGCGTGATGCGGGCCGGCTCGACGTGCTCGAGGGGCAGGTGCACTCCATCATCCAGACCGACGGCGCATTGCGAGGTGTGCGCGTGCGGACGCCGGATGGAGTGACGCGCGCCGTGGCGCTCGAGCATCTCCTCGTATTCTGGGGACTGCATCCGAAGCTGGGGCCCATCGCCCACTGGGGGCTCGACCTCAACAAGCGAACCATCATAGTTGATGCGGCGCGCTTCCAGACGAGCATCCCCGGCATCTTTGCGGTCGGCGACATCAACGACTACCCCGGCAAGAAGAAACTCATCCTGTGCGGATTCCACGAGGCGGCGCTCGCGGCGTTCGCCGTGCGTGAGTTCCTGCGCCCCGCCGAAAAGGTGCATCTGCAGTACACGACGACGAGCCCGCTGCTGCAAAGGCGCCTGGGCGTGGTGGAGGAGAAGGCCGCCGCGCAGGCGAGTTCGTCGGCACGTGCCGGATGGTGATTGCGGGCGAATCGACTGGTTCTTCGCCGTGGCGAGGCTCGCACGCCGGCAGCGCTTGACCTGACCGCGGCGCTGCCCTGAGCATCGCCACGCAGGCCGCGCCCGTTGTCCCGCGGTGAAGGTCGTCCACTCATGCCCGAGCTCTTTGGCACCGCCGAACTTGACGCCCTGCGCTTGAGTTTGGAGGTTGCCACGCGCAGCGTGGTCTGCAGTCTGCCGGCGGCGATCCTGGTCGCCTGGCTGCTTGCGCGCGCGCGCTTCCATGGCCGCGTGCTCTTCGATGCCTTCGTGCACCTGCCGCTCGTGCTGCCGCCGGTGGCCGTAGGCTACGTGCTCCTCGTGCTGTTCGGCACCCGCGGACCCCTCGGCCACTGGCTTTATGAGCATTTCGCAGTGGAGCTCGCCTTCAGCACCGACGGCGCCGCGCTCGCAACCGCCGTCATGACTTTTCCACTCATGGTGCGCGCGATACGCATCTCCCTCGACAATGTGGATCGGGGGCTCGAGGCCGCGGCACGCACCCTGGGAGCGGGCGCGCTCGATCGTTTCGTGAGCATCACGTTGCCGCTGATGCTGCCGGGGATTCTCGCCGGAGCCGTCATGGCGTTTGCCGCGGGATTGGGAGAATTCGGAGCCGTCATCACCTTCGTTGCCAATATTCCCGGGCGCACGCGTACTTTGTCGCTGGCGCTGTATACCGCGATCCAGTCGCCCGCGGGTGATGCGCTCGCAGTACGTTTGGCGATCATCTCCTTCACACTGGGTCTCGCAGGTCTCTTGATCGCCGAGTGGCTTGCGCGGCGCGTACGCCGCTGGCTCGGGCGCTGATGCTCGCCGTCAGCGTCGCCAAGCGCCGCGGCGCCTTCGAACTCGATGTCGCATTCCAAGCGCCGACGCCGGGAATTGTCGCGCTCTTTGGCCGCTCGGGCTCGGGCAAGACGAGCGTGGTTGAGATACTGGCCGGCCTACTCGAGCCTGACGCGGGGAGCCTGCGACTCGAGAACCTCGTACTCTTTGACACCGCGGCCGCGTATTCTCTGCCCGCCGAGCGGCGCCGTATCGGCTACGTGTTTCAGGACGCGCGCCTCTTCCCGCATCTTAGCGTGCGCGGCAACCTGCGTTACGGGCAGAAGCGCGCTCCCGCGGCGCCGCACATCATCGGCTTCGATGAAGTCACGGAACTCCTGGGCCTCGCGCCGCTCCTCGCCCGCCGGCCCTATACCTTGTCGGGGGGTGAGCGGCAGCGTGTGGCATTGGGACGCGCGCTGTTGTCACAGCCGCGGCTCCTGCTTTTGGATGAGCCGCTCGCCGCGCTGGATGCGGCGCGCCGCGCCGAGGTGCTGCCGTACCTTGAGGCGCTGCGCGACCGGCTCGCCATTCCGATGGTCTACGTCAGCCATCAGTTCGAGGAGGTCCTCCGTCTTGCCGATCACGTGGTGCTGCTCGAGGGCGGTCGGGTGGTGGCCGCGGGCGGCATTCACGAGATCAGTTTGCGCCCCGAGCTCGCAGCCATCGTCGGGCCAGATGCCGTCGGCGCGGTGCTCGAGGGCGTGATCAGCGAAGCGGATGCGGCCCGCGGCCTCGCACGCCTTAATTTTGGCAGCAGCACGCTGCTCGTCACCGCGAAAAACGCCCGCGTCGGCGCGCGTGCGCGCGTGCAGCTGTTCGCGAGCGATCTCATCCTCGCAACCCACCCGGCGCACGGGCTGAGCGTGCGTAATTCTCTTGCCGGCGTGGTGCGCGACATCCGCGAAGATGACAGCGAGGCGCAGCTGGTGAGTGTGGACATCGGCGGCGCGAGTGTGCTCGCGCGGGTCACGCGCGATGCGCTCGAGTCGCTCGGCCTGCACCCGGGATCTGCCGTGTGGGTGCTTGTCAAAGCCGTCTCGATGCGCAGCCACGCGTTCTAAAAAAGCGGCCAGGACTCCAGGCGCGCAACGAACGTCTGCAGGAAGCGATTGGCGTCCTGGCCATCGAGCACACGGTGATCGATGGTGAGCGTCACGTAGCATTTCGGGCGCACGACGATGCGCTCAACTCCCGCCTCCTCGATCACCGCAGTGCGCTTTTCCAGCTTGCCGACGCCGAGAATGGCCGCTTGCGGCTGATGGATGACTATGGGCGCCGCTAGGAGACTGCCGCTCGTACCGTGATTCGAAAGCGTGAACGTGCCGCCGCGCAGGTCGGCCGGCGACAGCTCGCGCGCGCGCGCGCGCGCGACGAGATCATTGAGGCCGCGTGCAATGTCAAAAAGATCGCGCGACTCCACTCCTCGCAGCACCGGAACAATGAGGCCGCCGCCCTCGATCGCTGCCGCCACGCCGATGTTGATGGTCTCGTAGATCTCAAGCGCGTCCTCGCTCCAGCGGCTGTTCGCCTCCGGCACGACGCGTATGGCATCGACGATCGCCGCGACGAAATAGGCGCTCAAGGTGAGCGCGGCGCCGCGCTCCTCAAACTCCGCGCGGTGCTTGCTGCGATGGGCGTTGACCGCGCTCATGTCGACCTCAAAGACGCTCGTCACATGCGGCGCCGTGCGCAGCAGGCTCTGCACCATGTGCTCGGCGATGAGCTTACGCATGTGCGAATGCGGCACGCGCCTCGACGGCAGTGCATCCGCTTTTGCTTCGGCGGCAGGGGCCGCCGCGCGTTGCCGGGCATGAGCGGCCTGCAAGACATCCTCCGCCGTAATCCGCCCCGCCTGGCCCGATCCGTGAACCGCCTCGGGCGTGAGCCCGTGTTCGGACATCAGGCGTCGTACGGCCGGGCTTAGCTGATCGCGCGCACCGCCAGGGACGGAAGCACCTGCAGCGGCTGTACCGGCCGCTGCGGGCGCTCGCTGCGGTGCCTGCGCTTGCGGCGCGGCGGCAGATGCCTCGTCGAGCTCGATCTGTGCCAGAAGGTCCCCGGCCGCGACCTCCTCGCCGGCGCTCTTCAGGATCTGCACCAGGACACCGCTTGCCGGTGCGGGAATTTCCACGGTGACCTTGTCGGTTTCGAGCTCGACCAGGGGTTCGTTCGCCATGACGCGCTCACCGAGCGCCTTCACCCAGCGCAGGAGCTGCGAGCGCGTGCCCTCGCTCTCGTCGGAGGGAGCGCGCACTTCAAATAAGGCGCTCATGCCTGCGCGATGCGCTGCATGGCAGCTGCGATGCCGCGCACGTTCGGCAGCGCCGCTTCCAGCAAGACCGGGCTGTGAGGACTTGGGATATCCGGCATGGCGAGGCGTTCAATGGGGGCATCCAGATCGAAGAATGCCTCCTGGACCAGCGTCGCGGCAATCTCCGCGCCGAAACCAGCGGTGAGGTTGTCCTCGTGCACGATGAGGCAGCGGCGCGTTTTCTTGACCGAGGCGAGCGTCGCCGCGCGGTCCCAGGGGGAGAGCGTGCGCAGGTCCAGGACCTCGGCATCGACCCCCGATGAGCCGACGGCAAGCTCGCAGCGCTCGACCATGGCTCCCCAGGTGATGACGCTCATCTGCGCTCCGGCGCGCACCAGGCGTGCCTTACCGAAGGGCAGCACGAATGAGTCACCCGGGTACGGCCGGCGTGCTGATGCGCCGTCGAGCATGGCGCGGTGCTCAAAGAAAATGGTCGGATCATTGCCGCGCATGGCCGAGCGCAGCAATCCCACGGCGTCCTCGCCGTTGGCAGGCACCGCCACCTGCCAGCCGATACCGTGCACCCAGGCCACTTCATTGGTCTGGCTGTGCCAGGGATCGCCGCATTTGAAGAATCCGCCCGGAATGCGCACCACCACGGGTGCCGCGAAGCGGTTGTTGGTGCGCCAGCGCAGCGTACCGCAGTCGTTCAACTGCTCGGCCGCGGGTTCCGCGTATTTGCGAAACTGAATCTCGGCGACCGGCACGAGCCCCGCGAGCGCCATGCCCACCGCGCGCCCGATGATGCCCTCCTCGGAGAGGCTGGTGTCAAACACTCGCTCGCGGCCGTATTTATCCTGCAGACCGAGCGTTGCGCCGTGCACGCCGCCTTTGGGCCCGACGTCCTCGCCAAATACGAGCAGGCGGGGATTGGTGGCGAGCTCGGCATCGAGTGTGCGGCGGATGGCCGTCAGCATGTTGATGCGCGCAGGCTCGGGCGCCGCCTGCGTTACGGTTGCGGGAAACCTGACTCCTTCGGGCGCAACGCCGCCCTGCTGCTGCAGCTCGCACGCGCCGTCCGCATCGAACTCGCAGAATACATGGCGCGTGAGCGATTCAGGCGCCGGCGCGCTCTGTGCGAGTGCGGCCGCCACCGCAGCCTCGACCGCTGCGCGCGCGGTGCGCCCGATGTGCAGCCATTCTTCCTCGAACATGAGCGCCGGAACCGCAAAGCGGCGCAGGCGCTCGAGCGGGTCGCGCGCGCGCTCGCGCGCGAGAAGCTCCGGCGACTTATAGGCCTGAGTGTCCTGTCCCGAATGCCCCGACAGGCGCGGCGCCGTAAGCCGCAGCAATATCGGCCCCTCCCCCGCGCGCACCGCCGTCACCGCGCGCGCGGTGAGCTCGGCCGCTTCGGCAGGGTTCGTACCGTCACCGTCGAGCACGGCGAGATTCGCGAACGAGCGCAGGTTGGCTGCGATATTGCCGCCCGGGGTCTGCAGTTCCGTCGGGACGGAGATGCCAAATCCGTTGTCCTCAATGTAGAACAGTATCGGCAGGCGCAGCGTCGTTGCGATCGTGAGCGCCGACCAGAAGCCGTTGGTTGCCGTCGACGCATCCCCGCCGTGTGCAACGGCGATGCTGCGGGCGTAGGCGTCATCGTGCAGCACATCGCGGCGATAGCGGATGGCCTGAGCCCAGCCGACGGCAGGAGTGTACTGCGTGCCAACGCCGCCGCATCCGGGCAGCACGGTTGCGCCACCACGGCTGGGCATGTTGAAAACGACGCCGATATCGCGGCCGCCGCTAGATGAGCGCTCGCGCGCCAGCGGTCCGGCCGCGGCCTCCTGCAGATCAAAGCCGAGCGCCAGCATGAGCGGTCGCGAGCGATAGTAGGCGCCGACGCCGTCATGGCGATCCGTCAATTGAAGCCCGAGCAGCGATTGACCCAGCTCGTGGCCGCGGGCACAGAACTGATACAGGATCTTGCGCTCCGGCAGGAGCTGGCCTTCCTCGATCGTATCGAGCGCGCGCGACGCCTGCACGAGCCAGGCGACGCGCGCCCAGTCGGTCTGCATTAGAGCTTCCCACCAAGACGACGCTCAATCCTATGCGCCATTTAGGGAAATTATCTTGCCTTTATTGCTGCATTTAGGCCAAATCTAGCAATATCCTTGCGCAGCGAGGCGGCCATTGCCCAAGACACTTGATCGCGTGGACCGGCGGATTCTCGATGAACTGCAGGCGGATGCGCGCATCTCGAACCAGGATCTGGCGAAGCGCGTGGGACTGTCGAACGCGCCGTGCTGGCGGCGCTTGCGCCGCCTGGAGAAGGATGGGTTCATCGCAAGCTATGCGACACTCCTCAACCCTTCCGCCATCGGTCTGCCCATCCTCGCCTATGCGCAGGTGACGCTGGAAAACCATCACCCCGAGAGCGTGCGCCAGTTTGATCAGCTGATCGCCCATCGTCCCGAAGTACTCGAGTGCCACTCGATGAGCGGACCGAACGATTACCTGCTGCGCATCGTCGCGGGCAGCATGGAGGCGTATGAGCACTTTCTGAGCACGCACGTGCTGCAGACCAAGGCCGTGCGCTCGGTGAATACGAGCTTCGTGCTGCGAACCAAGAAGTTCACCACGCGTCTGCCGCTCGAGGCGGGCGCTGCCGGGAGCGCGCGCCCGCGCGCTCCCGGCTGAGCGATCTCGCGGTGGCGGCGCGACCGCGGATAGTTCGCTGCGCCTAGCCTTTAGCGCGCAGCGCTGGCGGACGGATTTGCGTGCTCAAAATTTATAGCCAAACGAGAGCCCGAGGACCCGCGGCCGCAGCGGCGTCTCGGCGACGATGAACTGATCGGTGCTGACGAAGGTGCTGGCGTTCGAATTGGCGAGGTTCTCTCCGTAAAGGTTCAGCGTCCAGGCATCCTTCGCCACACCCAGTGACGCATCGCAGGTCGAGTAGGCCGGGTTCTCGAAGCGCAACCTGCCTGTAGTGATGGGGCCGGATAGCGCGAGCGGCGGATTCGAACCCGCCTGCGTGAATGAGTGACCGCTGTGGGTCACGCCCACTTGCACGAAGGGAAGGTAGCTACCCATGACCCACTCGTAGCGGGCACGCATGCTGAACTGCAGCGGCGGCGCATCGGCGCTCGGGGCACCCTCCGGGCCGAACGGGCTCGTGACCGTCACGCAATTGAGACCATAGGCGTTGCAGGCAAAGGTAATGGGTTTGCCGTAATTCGCGCTGGCCGGGTTGTTGTCGAGCAGGATCGGCGAATTCGTCTGCCGGCTCTGGTTCCAGGATGCCGAACCCTGCAGCGTAAGGCCGGTCAAGGGCCGGGCCACGAGCGAGGACTCAAGACCCTTCACGAGGAAGTTCTGACCGTTGGTGTTGAAGAAAATATTGCCGACCACTCCGGGATCAAAGAAAGCGACCTGCACGTCGTCCCAGTTCTCCCGGTACACGGCTCCGTTCCATTCCAGGCGATGTTCGAAGAATTCAGTTTTCCAGCCGATTTCGTTGTTCGTCAACTTATCGGAGGAGTACGACTTGGGAATGATGTACTGCGCCACGAGATCCGGAGTGAAGGCGTGTTCGGATCCGCCGTTCTGATTGAAGCCGCCCGGACGAAAGCCCTGCGAGAACGTGTAGTAGAGCATGGCGTCCGGGGTGACGTGCCAGGTGAGATTCCCGCGGCTCTTGAATCCGGACTCGGTGTCGCGCAGGTCCGCTGCGTTCAGGTTGTAGCTCGTGGCGGGATTGTGGCAGCCACCGGGCGGCATACCGCCCTGGAAGCAATCGAAAGTTGATAGCACGCTGCCCGCCGAGGAGTTATCGAAGCGGAAGTGCCGCGTACCCGCCGTCAACGTCAATACCTTCGGAATCAAGTCGTAGTCGAGCGAGGCGAAGAATGCGGTCTGCTTAGTTTCACGCACGGTGTCCTGATAAAAGGAAGTGCCGTCGCCTTGCACGCCGGGATTGACGACGGTCGTCCCGGGGAACGTGCCGATGTTGGCGAAGCAGCCGCTGTTGCCCGCATCGCCCGGCGGGGCGTTCGACGTACACGTAGGAACGGTCTTGTAGTTCCAGCCGGTCTCGTCATACAGCGTGTTGGCCTCCCAGAACGCGCCGGCGATCGCACGGAAACGCCACTCATCCGGCGTGCTCAGGCGAAATTCATGTTGCTGGTGGGTGTTGCGCTCCACCGAGTGCCAGGTGGCGCTTGGCGAGAAGCAGGTCGACTTCAGGTGGGTGTTGTAGCCCGTTCCGGGCCCGTAGCACTGGTAATAGTCGGCATACACGCCGCGCGAGTAATTCGTGTAGTCCCCGACCTGATCGACATTGCGCACGAGGTAGCCGCCGGTGTAGACGGCCTTCAAATCGCCGAACTTGCCGTTCACCGTCCACGCGGTGCTCTCGAACTTGTCCTTGTCGTAGGCGTTGTTGAAGAGCGTGACCTCGAGGGGCGCTAGCGTCGTGCCATCCGAGGAGGTGGGCTGCTGGTAGAACACGCCCTGCGAGTTCATGTCCTGGTAGGACTGCGTGATGAGCGCGTTCCAGTCGTCGTTGATCTTGTACAGCGCCTCGACGCGCACGCCCTCGTAGGTCACGGGGTTGATGGCGTTGGCAACTACGTTCGCGTTATTGATGCTCGGGGCGCCCGGCGGCACGCAAGAGCCGAAGTTCGCCCCGCCGTCGGGGCACTTTCCGTCGACCGCCGGATAGTTCGCATAGTGGATGCCGCGGTCGGTGTCGGAGCGCGTAAACGTCGCCGGCACATTGTTGATGTAGCCGCCGCGCCTGTCGTCGTAGATCACTCCGCGCACAGCCATGGTGTCGGTGATGAGCGGCAGGTTCAACACTGCCACCAGGTTCGAGTTCGGATCGCCGTGCGCGGTCACCCCGTAGCCAGCCTTGACGTCCCCCTCGGTCACGTCGAGTTTCGGCTCGTTCGTGATGTAGCGGATCACGCCGGCCTCGGCGCCGGCGCCGAACAGCGTTCCCTGCGGACCTTCGAGAACCTCAATGCGATTAAGATCAGCCGCGTAGATGTCGAGATTGCGATTCGGGAGCTGCCCGGATTGATTGTCGAGATAGATGGCGACGTTCGGCCATAAGCCCGTTGATCCGCTGCCCTGGCTCGGCTGCGAGCCGGCGCTCAAACCGCGCATGTACACCTCGTTCTGACCCGGCCCGTTGCTCGCGGTCGTCACGTTCGGCAGGAATTTGATGTAGTCGTCGAACGTCGAGACATTGAGTTGCTGCAGCGTCTGCGCGGTCAGGGCCTGCATCGAGATCGGTACGTCCTGCATGTTTTCCGTGCGGCGCTGCGCAGTCACGGTGATTTCGGCGATGGTGTCAGACGCCGGGGCGCTGGAGTCGGCGGCCGGGTCGGCAGCGGAGGCTGCGAGGGAGCCGCCTCCGAGGATGGCCGCAATCGCATATGAAATCTTAGAGTTCATGGCTTCATCCCCTTAGAAGACGCCGACGGTGTTACCGCGCGGGAGCGCGGCGACCGAAATTGAAGTTGAGGTTGTGCACGCTCGATACGAATGAGGCCGTGGGGGCGCCGGCAGCTATGAGCGCGCCTGTCATTCTGGCGCGCGACAGTGTCGCGCCCGCGGAGCGTGCGCTCGTTTGGCACTGGCACAGTGCGCCGACCGGGTGTTCCGCATTATTGGTCCCCGATTCTTTGACGTCGATTCAAATGGCGCTGAGCAAGTCGTTGAATGCCCGCTCAACGCATTCCCTGTCCCCTACATGCAGCATATCTTGAATCATGCGAATTCTGGAATCAAGATTATGCTTAAAAATTTAAACCCATGCGCATTAATGCGTTACGAAATATTTTTGATCAAAGCCATTCACTGGGACCGCGTTGAATGCGCGTTTAATGTTGCGTGTACGCGACGAATGAGCCGGGTGCCTAGCGGCGCAAGCGCTGCGCGGGCTACGAAGCAAGCGGCAGCGGCACAACGGAGCCTGCGGCAACGAACTGTGGATTGGAAAATCCGGGCTTGCCGTAACGCAGCGGCCCACCGTCTGCGGCGATAACGGCGCCGCCCGCCGCGAGCAGCACGGCATGCCCCGCCGCGGTGTCCCATTCCATCGTGTGTCCAAGGCGCGGGTACAGATCCGCCCGACCGTGTGCCACCAGGCAGAATTTAAGCGACGAGCCGATCGACACGGTCTCCGCCACTTCATAGCCCGCGAGGTACTCGCTCATTGCTGGGCTCGGATGCGAGCGCGACGCGACCACCGTGAGCCCGCCAGGTGGCGCGCGCCGCACGTGGATCGGCACACGAGCGCCTGCCGAGTTGCCCGCGGCGGCCGCCGCGCGGAAGGCGTGTCCGCCGGCCACATCGCCGCCGAAGAGTTCCCCCATCGCCGGCGCATAGACGACTCCCAGCGTCGGCGCGCCATTATGAATCAGCGCGATATTGACGGTGAATTCGGGCCGATGCGCGATGAATTCGCGCGTGCCATCAAGCGGATCGACCAGAAAGAACGTGGATCCGATGACGGGCACTCGTCCGGCGGCCGCCTCCTCCTCCGCGACGATGGGAATGTGGGCGAGGTGCGCGCCGAGGCGCTTCAGGATGATTGCCTCGGCAGCGTGGTCGGCAGCCGTGACGGGAGAGTCGTCCTTCTTGTGCGCGAGCTGGTGATCGCCGCGAAAGATCTCGTGCGCCGCGCCACCGGCCTCGAGCGCGGCGGCGATGATGATTTCAAGAAGTTCCCGATCGTGCACGTGAGCGGCTCGGGGTGGATCTACACAAGAGTACGCGCGCACGCTGAGCCGTGCGCGTCCGGCGCAAATTCAGCCGGCAAGGCGCTCTGGTCAGCTCGCGCGAATGGCTTCGACCTGGATCTCCAGTTTCACTGCCATCTTGAAGCCGTATTTTGCGCCGTAATCGATCCCGAACTGACTGCGATCAATGGTTCCGGAGGCATCCGCACCACAAACCTCTTTCTTCAGCATCGGGTTCTGCATGCACTTGAACTGATTGAGCGTCAAAACCAGAGGCTTCGTTACGCCGTGCAGCGTGAGCTGGCCGCTCACCTCCGCAGGGGCATCGCCGTTGAATTTATCGATCTTGCCTTTAAAGGTAATCGTCGGATATTTCGCGACGTCAAACATCCCGGCTTCATCGGACTTGACGTGCTCATTGAGCTTCGGATGGCCAAAATCGATCGATGAAGCATCCACGGTGATGTCCACCGTGCCGGTCTTCGCCTCCCGGTCGAGGACGATGGTGCCGGAGCTCTTCGTCATCTTACCGCGCCAGATCGACATGCCATTGAAGTGATCCGCCTCGAAGCTCGGAAAGGTGTGCCCAGGATCGATCTGGTAGGTCACCGGTGCAGCCATCGCCGTGCCGAGAGCGAGCAGTGAGGAGACGAGTACGAGGGGAGTCTTCATCGTGCAGTTCCTTGGATAATGAGTGCTGGGCGTGCGGCGCTGTGCCTGCGGCGCGCCATAGCGTAGCGGCACCGGCGCACGCCCTCAAGCGCGCAAATGGCCGGCGGCTTTCAGCGCCTGCGCGACGACGGCATGAGTGATGTGCCCGGCATCCACGTTAAGTCCGCCTGCCAACCCCGGGTCGCGCCGCAGAGCCTCGCGCCAGCCGTGATCGGCGAGCGCGCGCACGTAAGGGAGCGTGGCGTTGGTGAGTGCATAGGTCGAGGTGCGCGGGACGGCGCCTGGCATGTTGGCGACGCAGTAGTGAATCACGCCGTCGACGACGAAGGTTGGGTGGTCATGCGTTGTCGGCCGGCTGGTCTCGAAACAGCCGCCCTGGTCGATCGAGATATCCACCACCACCGCACCGGTCTTCATCTTCTTGATCATCGCGCGCGACACGAGCTTCGGAGCCGCCGCGCCGGCGACCAGCACCGCGCCAATGACGAGATCCGCATCGGCCACCAAACGCTCGATCGCCTGGGTAGTCGAATAAGCCGTCTGCAAGGCAGAGCCGAAAATGGTGGACAGCTCGCGCAGTCGATCGACGGAGCGGTCCACCACGGTAACATCCGAGCGCAGGCCAACAGCCATTTCTGCCGCATGGGTTCCCGACACGCCGCCGCCCAATATCACCACCTTGGCCGGCGGCACGCCCGGCACGCCGCCCAGAAGAACTCCAAAGCCGCCGTTCGCTTTCTGTAGGCAGGCGGCCCCGACCTGAATGGACATGCGCCCGGCGACCTCACTCATCGGCGTGAGCAGCGGCAAAGACCCATTCGGCGCCGTGACCGTCTCATAAGCGATCGCAGTCGCGCCGGAGCGCATCAACGCTTCGGCCTGCGCTCGATCAGCCGCCAAGTGCAGATACGTGAAGAGCACCTGCCCGGGGCCCAACATGGCGCATTCATTGGGCTGCGGCTCCTTCACCTTGACGATAAGCTCAGCACGCTCGAAAACAGCGGCAGCCGTCGGCGCAATTGAGGCGCCGACCGATTCATAGTGCGCGTCCGAGACGCCAATTCCGCCACCGGCGCCGGTCTCAATTATCACCTCGTGGCCGGCCTGCGTGAGCTCGCGCACGCCTTCGGGTACGAGTCCCACGCGGTATTCTTGGACCTTGATCTCTCGCGGCACACCTATTCGCATTGCACGCTTCCTGTTTCTGATTCTGAACGCGCAGCAGGCCCGGCTCTGCAGGCCTAGGCAGGATAGCGCCTAAACCGGTGCGGTAGCCGAGTAGTCGCGCAGTCTCAGGGCAAACTCGCGCAGGGAGCGAATACCACTCGCCTCGGCACGTACGCACCACTCCCGCAACTGTTGCACGGCGCTCGTTTGATTGGCCGCGGCGAGGTTCCAGGCGTGCTGCAGACCCTCACGAAACTCGACGACGGCGCGCAGCACCTCGTAGCGCGCCAAAAGGTCGCTCAACATCCGGCGCGCCTCGTCGGCGAGAAGTGCTGGATGGCGGATCAGAAGCATGGACGCTATGCGCGGCACAGCGCCCTCGGGCTCGCGCCGTGCGAGCTCGCGGCACACCGGCTTCACCACGCGCCGTGCATAATCGCGCAGCACGTGCATGCGGTTGATGAAGAGCGCGCGGACCGTATCCGCATCCAAAGTGCTGCGCGCGCGGATCAGATGTGGGTGGGGGGCAACGCGGCGCACCTCGGCAAGGCGCAAGGCTCGAAACAGCCTGATCCACAGCCAGCCGATGTCGATTTCCCAGGGCTGCACGGCAAAGCACGCCGAGCGCGGAAATGCATGATGGTTATTGTGCAGTTCCTCGCCGCCGACCAGCAGCCCCCACGGCACGATATTGGTGGCGGTGGAGGCCATCTCGAAACTGCGGTAGCCCAGGCGGTGGCCGACGCCGTTGATTATGCCGGCGGCGAAGAATGGCTGCGCGGCCATGTGGATGGCAGCCATCACGATGCCGGGCACGCCGAAGAGCACAAGTTCGGCCGCTATGAATAGGATGATTCCGGCAGCGGGCCAGCGCCCGTAGAGCTTGCGCTCGAGCCAGTCATCGGGCGTACCCCGGCCGTAGTGCTTGAGAATTTCCGGATCGCGGGCTGCGGCGATGTAAAGCTCATAGCCCTCGAGCACGACTTTTTTCAGCCCGAAAACCACCGGGCTGTGCGGGTCCCCCGGCTGATCGGCAAAGGCATGGTGGCGGCGATGCACCGCCACCCACTCGCGCGTGACCGTGCCGGAACTGAACCACAGCCAGAACCTAAAAAAATGGCGCAGCAGCGGATGCAGCACCAAGCCCCCGTGGGACTGCTCCCGGTGCAGATATAAGGTAATGCCAAGAAACATGAGCTGGATCAGGCCGAACACGACGAGCGCGTAGCCCCAGAACGGCAACTCCAGGATCCCATAGGGAAAATAGCTGCTCAGCATCAAAATCTCCTCAATCCCGGCCATATGACTTGGCCGGAAAACCCCCGTCGCGGCGCGACCCTAGCACGGAAAATGGTACCGCACTCGGCCTTTGTTTCCACCGGGCGGAACGTTCCCCGCCGGCTTGCGTTCAAGTCTCGGAGCAGCCGAATAACCGGTTGGCGAACAGGAGATTGCAATGGATAACGATCGCATCAAGGGTGCCGTCAAGCAGAAGGTCGGTGAAGCTAAAGAGGCGGCCGGCAAGGTGCTGGGCGACGAAAAGCTTAAACGCAAAGGTCAAGCTGAAGAGGTCGCTGGCAAGGTTCAGAACGTAGTCGGCGGCATAAAGGATTCCGTCCGCGAGAACCGGGACAAGAGGTAGCGTCCTCGGGCAGCGGGCCGGAGCGCGCAATCGCAGTGCTCCGGACCGCTGACTGCTTTATCCCGCGAAAATCAGGATTTCCCGGCCTTAAGCTTTTCCACGGCCGCCATGGTATTCGCAACGTGCTGCCCGGGATCCATTGCCGTGTATGAGTACGCAATCGTGCCGTCTGGAGCGATCACGTAGGACGTGCGATTCGCGTATTGCGGCTTGCTTGCGAGCACCGCGTCATAGGCCTTCATAATGCTCTGATCCGCGTCCGCTGCGACCGCAAATTTGTTGCGGCATTCGCTCACCGAGAACTTGTTCAGCGTATCGATTGAATCGTGCGAGACGCCAATGACCGTGGCGCCCAGCGCTTTGAATTTGTCCGTCGCCTCGGCGAAGTCGTGCGCCTCCACAGTGCACCCCGGCGTGAAGGCCGCGGGATAGAAGTACAGCACCACCGGTCCTTTCTTAAGCGCCGCGGCGAGCGAAAACGTGAATGCCTTGCCAGCGAGCGACGCCTGGGTTGTGAAATCCGGGGCGGCGTGGCCATCGGGCAGAGCTGCAAAAGCCGTAGCGGCTGCAAGCGCGCCGAGGAGCGCGCAGCATGACAAGAGTTTCATGAGAGTCCTTTGACGTGGAGTGAGGCCATGGCGTCAAGGTACGACGTTGCATGGGCAGCGTCCAGTCGCGCGGCGGCACACTTCAGCATTCCTGAATCGACCTTCAGCACAACGCAGCACCCGCTGCGCACGAGCTGCCAGCATATCGTCACTGGAAACATCTGGAGCCGATCATGAACACGAAGTCACTGCCACTCATCGTACTGGGGTTAATCACCGCTGCCATTCATCTCCTCGGCTTTGCCGCAGTTGAAGTGGGGGCGCAGAAGTTCCTCGCTCAATCCGTCAGCTACCGCGATCTTGATCTGTCGCGGCCCGCGGACGCAGCCGTGCTTTACGAGCGAATCGGGCAGGCCGCGGCGGAAGTCTGCGAGCCCTTCGACAGCTCCCACGGCTCGAAAGCTTCGCTGCAGCACAAGTGCGTCGATCGGGCGGTCGCGACGACGGTTGCACGGGTGAATGATGCGAACCTGACGGCCCGCCATCACGCGGAGTACCGGCTGCGCGTCGCAGCGCAGTCGCAGTCCTAGAACGGCGATCTGAAAAGGCCCCCCACCCGCGGCATGTAGACGGCAAGGATCAAGCCATGCCAGCATGCCGCGGGCCGGGGGCCTTGAATGCCGATCGCAAAGCGGGCGACCAAGAAATCCTCACGTACACCTGCACCGGGCTTCCGCCGCCTGCCGCTGGCAAGCTTGCGGGTGTTCGTCGCCGCTGCGGAGTATCCGTCATTCAGCCACGCCGCAGACGCGCTTGGAGTGAGCGCGGCCGCGGTGAGCATGCAGCTTCGGGCGCTCGAGGAATACCTGCGAACGCCGCTCTTTCATCGTCGCGGCAGGCTTGCGCAGCTGACGGCGGCCGGGGCTCAGCTCCTGCCGCGCGTGCGCAATGGCCTCGCCGAGCTCGAGCGCGCGATCAACGAGGCGCGCCTGGAGCAGCGTACCGGACCCATCACGGTGAGCATGCTCGCATCATTTTTGCAGCAATGGCTCTTGCTGCGGCTGCCGGGCTTCAATGCGCGCCATCCACAATTTGAAGTGCGCATCCACACCTCTGATCAGATCGTGGATTTCGGACACTCGGACGTACAGGTTGCGATCCGCTTCGGCGCCGGCAACTGGCCGAAACTGCATTGCGAAAAGCTCCTCGACGACTGGCTGCTGCCGGTGTGCACGCCGCAGCTTCTCAAAAAGCACGGTCCCGTCAGTAATCAGGCGGATTTGCGCCGCTACCGCCTCCTGCATGAGGAGAGCGAAGCCTGGCGCGCCTGGCCGGCCGGCGCCACGGATGAGAGCGCCTTCTTTGCCGACGAGCGGCGCGGCGCGACCTTCGATGACGCGGTGAGCGTGGTGCGTGCCGCCGGAGCGGGCCATGGTCTCGCCCTTGCCCGCTGGAGTCTCGTGGCACTCGACATTGAATGCGGCAGGCTTGCGATCGCCAGCCGCACCATCATCCCAATCAAGAGCGCCTATTACTTCGTGTGCCCGGAGAGCTACCTCGATATGGAGAAGGTCGTGGCGTTTCGCACCTGGATCATGGAGGAGGCGCGGCGCGCAGCGCGCCCGCCGCTCCGCTCATGATGCGCCGGCGGGCAGTTGCTCATCCGTGCGCAGGCGATACCCGAGACCCACTTCCGTCAGGAGATATCGCGGGCGGCGCGGATCGGGCTCCAACTTGCTGCGCACATTTTTCACGCATACCCGCAGACTGCGCGTGTCATCCAAACGGTCCGGGCCCCACACCTCGCGGATGAGCTGCTCCTGGCGCACGATGAGCCCGGCCTGCCGCGCGAGACTCTCGAGCACACGATACTCCAGCGGCGTCATGTGAATCGGGCCGTCGGGTCCGTGCGCTTCACGCCTCGCAAGATCAATGCGCACGGAGCCAAACGTCAAAGCGGAGCTGCCGTCTTCGCGGCGCGCATTGCGCCGCAGCGCCGAGCGCGTGCGCGCCAGCAATTCAGGCGCGCTGAAAGGCTTCGTGACGTAGTCATCGGCACCCGCGTCCAAAGCGGCGATCTTCTGCTCCTCCATCGTACGCGCCGAGAGAACAATGATGGGAATGGCGGACCAGGCGCGCACCCGGCGGATGACGGCAAGGCCATCACCGTCGGGTAGTCCAAGATCGACGAGCATGAGGTCGGGCTTATGCGTGCGCGCCTCGACCTCCGCTCGAGTGGCAGTGCTCGCCTCGACAAAGCGGTAATTCTCGGCCTCAAACAGCGCACGCAGGATGGCGCGCAGCGCGGGCTCATCCTCAACGGCGAGGACGACGTGCATGGCCTGTGTCACGGCGCCTGCTCCGTCGTCGGCAGCGTCAGTTCGAAGCGCGCGCCGCCGCCCGGACGCTGCTGCGCCTCGATATTGCCCCCATGAGCGCGGATGATCGCCCGACAGATGGCAAGACCGAGGCCGACGCCGGCGATGGTGCCCTCTTCGGTGCCGCGCTGAAACTTATCGAAGAGCCGCGCCGTCTCCCCGGCGGGCAGCCCCGGTCCCTCATCGTCGACGTAGACGCGCACGAGCTGCCTTTCAGCCACTGCCGATACGCGCACGCGCGTGCCGGCCGGCGTGTATTTGGCGACGTTATCAAACAAATTGGCAAATACCTGCACGATGAGTGCCGCATCGACATATACGGGCGGCAGATCCGCCGGCAACGAAAGCTCGATCGGATGCGCCTCGAGTCGCGCCTCAAGACGCTGCCACGCCGTGCCGATGAGATCATCGAGCGCCTGCCAGTCACGCCGCAGCACGACTTCGCCCGCCTCGAAACGCGTCAGATCGAGCACGTTCGAGACGAGCTCCGACATTTCGCGCGCAGTGCCTTCGATGGAACGCGCGAGCGACGTGCGTGTCGCGGCATCGAGGCCGGCGCCGTGTTCCGCCAGGGTGCTGCCGGCCGCAGCCAAAATCGCAAGCGGTGTGCGCAGGTCGTGCGAAATCGAGGCGAGTAGAGTGTTGCGCAGGCTTTCACCTTCGGCGGCGACACGTGCAGCCTCCGCCGACTCAGCAAGCCGCGCGCGTTCCAAGGCAAGCGAGATCTGACCAGCAAAGGTCTCGAGCAGGTGGCGCTGCTCGGGAAGCAGCACTCGACGCGGATTGCTCGGCAGCACGGCGACGACGCCCAGCGCGGGTTTGGAGTCGCCGAGTGGCAGGTACAAGGCAGGCGCCGCAGCCAGGGTATCCGTGCCCAAACCCGCACGCCGCCCGTGATCGACGACCCACTGAGCTATGGCGAGGTCCGCGCCGCGCAGGGAGACTTCGAGCGGGGCCTCGGGCGGATAGTGCAGTTTGCCCCCACTGTCGGGCAACAGCACGGTGACCAGGCAATCGAACACCTCTGCGACGTGCTTGACGGCCACGCGCGCCATACCGCCCACGCCGCGAGTCACGGCAAGCTCGCGGCTCATGGCATAGAGCAATGCCGTGCGTCGTTCGCGCGCGCCCGCGACACGGGTCTGCTGACGCACGCTTGCCATCAAATTGGCGATGACCAGTGCGATGATGAGCATCACGGCGAAGGTGACAAGATACTGCCCATCCGACACGGCGAAGCTGAAGCGCGGTGGCACGAAGAAGAAATCGAAAGCGCCGACGTTCAGCACTGCCGTCAAAGCCGCGGGTCCCCGACCGAGCCGCAGGCCGGCGAGAGTCACTCCCAGCAGGTAAACCATCACAAGGTTCGAGAGCTCGAAGCGCGGGTACATGAGAAACGCCGCCACCGTGCAAACGAGCGCGCTCGTCAGCGCCCAGGCATAGCGATCCCACCGTACGGGCTGCGCCTCGGTCGTGGCTGAGGTGCGCGTCGCACCGCTCGCGCCCGCGCCAGTGCGGGGGCTTGCGGCAATCGTCAGGACATCAAATTCGTGCGCACGGCGCACGAGCTCAATGGTGGTCGAAGGACGCAGCAACGCTCGCCAGCCGCGTCGCTTCGGCGCACCCACGATGAGGCGCGTGGCATGCCGGGTCTGCGCGTACTCCACGAGCGTCGTCGCCGCCGAAGGGCCATCGAGTGTGACGGTCTCCGCACCGAGTGATTCCGCGAGCCTGAGAAGGTCAATGCGCCGATTGCGCTCCGCCTCCGACAGACGCAGCAGCGCCGGCGTCTCGACGTAGACAACGCTCCACTGCGCATCCAAGGCGTCGGCCATGCGCTTGCCTGCGCGCACCAGCTGCTCGGCCTGCGCGTCCGGGCCAACGGCGACGAGCACCCGATCGCTGGCAAAGCGCGTGCGCGCGGGCTCACCGGGCGCCACCGCGGCACGCGCGCTGGCCTCAACGCGGTCGGCGACGCGCCGCAGCGCAAGCTCGCGCAGCGCCAGCAGATTCGGCTTGCGAAAGAAACGCTCGACGGCATTCGCTGCCTCGTCACGGATGTACACCTTGCCGGCGTGCAGCCGCGCCAGCAGATCGTCAGGCGGCAGATCGATCAGCTCAAGCTCGTCAGCCTCATCGAAGACGTGGTCGGGCAGCGTCTCTCGCTGTCGCACGCCGGTGATCTGCGTGATGAGATCGTTCAGGCTCTCGAGGTGCTGAACATTGACAGTGGTCCAGACGCTGATGCCGGCGTCCAACAGCTCCTCGACGTCCTGCCAGCGCTTGGGATGGCGGGGCGCGGGCAGGCCGCCGATCAGATTTGAGTGCGCGAGCTCATCGACGAGCAGAATGGTCGGATGGCGCCTGAGGGCCGCGTCGAGGTCGAATTCCTCCCGCATGATGCCGCGGTAGTGGGTCGGCAGAGTCGGCAGACGCTCGAGGCCTTCCAGCAGCCGTTCGGTCTCCACCCGTCCGTGCGGCTCGACGTAGCCGACGACGAGATCCGTTGCGGAAGCACGCGCCGCACGCGCCGCCTCGAGCATCGCGTAGGTCTTGCCGACGCCTGCCGAGAAGCCGAAGAAAATCCGCAGGCGGCCGCGCTTCGCGCGCTTCTCCTCGTCCTCGACGCGCCGCAGGAGCTGATCGGGATCGGGCCGCACCTCCACCATGTCTGAAGGCTACCGCGCCACGGCGCGCCTGCCTACCTGCGACGCCGCGCACTCGCGCATTACTGCGTCGCAGAACCAGGATGGGGCGCGTGCAGATCGTCGAGCGCCAGATTGAGTTCGAGGACATTGACGCGCGGCTCACCAAAGAGCCCGGCGAGCCTACCCTGCGAGTGCTCGGCAACGAGAGCCTGAACCGCCCGCACGTCGATATTGCGCGCGCGCGCCACACGGGCCGTCTGATACCGCGCCGCAGCGAGGCTGATGTGCGGGTCAAGGCCGCTCGCCGAGGCGGTCACGAGGTCGACGGGAATGGCTGCCTTGTTGCCGGGATCGGCAGTCTGCAGAGCCTGAATGCGCGTCTTGACCGCATCGGTGAGCGCGGGATTGAGCGGGCCTAAGTTTGATCCGGTCGAACCGGTGCCGTTGTACGGCTGTGGAGAGGTCGCCGACGGCCGGCTCCAGAAGTACTTCGGCTCGGCGAAACTCTGTCCGATCAGGTGTGATCCGACCGGCGTGCCGTTCCTCACAATGAGACTGCCCTGCGCCTGATGCGGGAAGGCAACTGCCGCGATGCCCGTCACGACGAGCGGATAGACGATCCCGGTCAGGATCGTCAGCAGCGCGAACAGCGCAACGGCTGGACGAAGGATGGCGCTCATCGCAACGGCCTCCTCAGCTCAGGCGGGCCACGACCAGCCCCAAATCGATGAGTTTGATTCCGGCGAATGGCACCAAAATGCCCCCGAGGCCGTAGAGCAGAAGATTACGGCGCAGCAGCACAGCCGCACCCAGCGCCCGGTATTTCACGCCCTTCAATGCAAGCGGAATCAGAAATATGATGATGACTGCATTGAAGATCACCGCAGCCAGGATCGCCGACAGCGGGCTTGCCAGGCGCATGACGTTTAATGCATTCAACTGCGGATACGTCGTCGCGAATGCCGCGGGAATGATGGCGAAATACTTGGCGACGTCATTGGCGATGCTGAAGGTGGTCAAAGAGCCACGCGTCATCAGCATCTGCTTGCCGGTCTCGACAACCTCGATGAGCTTCGTCGGATTGGAGTCGAGGTCGACCATGTTGCCGGCTTCCTTGGCGGCCTGCGTGCCGGTGTTCATGGCGACGGCGACATCCGCCTGAGCGAGTGCCGGCGCATCGTTCGTGCCGTCGCCGGTCATGGCCACGAGCCGGCCCTGACTCTGGTGATCACGAATCAGGCGCAGTTTTGCCTCCGGAGTGGCTTCAGCCAGGAAATCATCGACGCCCGCCTCCGCCGCGATCGCCGCCGCGGTCAGTTTGTTGTCGCCGGTGATCATCACTGTCTTAATTCCCATGCGCCGCAGCTCGCCAAAGCGCTCCTTGATGCCGCCCTTCACGATGTCCTTCAACTCGATGACGCCGAGTACCCGGGCATCGTCGGACACCAGAAGCGGCGTGCTGCCGCGGCGCGCGACCTCCTGCACGGTCGTCTGTATTGCCTTGGGAAAGACCTGGGCTAAGCCTTCGACCTGCTTTTGTATGGCATCCGCGGCACCCTTGCGCACCTGGCGTGCTCCGATATTCACACCGCTCATGCGCGTATGCGCCGAGAACGGGATGAACGTCGCCGCCAGTGACTGCAGATCGCGCTCGCGCAGGTTGAAGCGCTGTTTGGCGAGCACGACGATGCTGCGGCCTTCGGGCGTCTCATCAGCGAGCGAGGCAAGCTGCGCCGCCCCGGCGAGTTCCTCCTCGGTGACCCCCGGGGCCGGCATGAATGCGGCGGCCTGGCGGTTGCCGAGCGTGATGGTGCCCGTTTTGTCGAGCAGCAGAACATCGACGTCGCCGGCGGCTTCAACGGCCCGGCCCGAAGTGGCGATGACATTAGCCTGCATCATGCGGCTCATGCCGGCGACCCCGATCGCGGAAAGGAGCGCGCCGATGGTAGTGGGTATCAGGCACACGAGCAGCGCAATGAGCGCTGTGATGGTGACTGGCGTACCAAGCTTTGCGACTTCGACGCTATAAAGTGAATAGGGCAGCAAGGTTGCCGTGGCAAACAGGAACACGAGGGTGAGCGCCACGAGCAGGATGGTCAATGCGATCTCATTCGGGGTCTTCTGCCGCTTGGCGCTTTCGACCATGGCGATCATCCGATCGATGAAAGTCTCGCCCGGATTGGCGGTGACGGTAATCACGATCCAGTCGGATATGACACGCGTGCCGCCGGTCACGGCGGAAAAGTCGCCGCCCGATTCGCGAATGACGGGAGCGGACTCGCCGGTGATCGCGCTCTCATCGACCGAGGCTGCGCCCTCAAGCACTTCGCCGTCGGCCGGGATATAGTCACCCGCCTCGGCCAGTACGACATCGCCGCGACGCAATTCACTCGCCCGCACGGCGCTCGTGCGCGAACGATCCTGTGGATGCAGCAGTTTCTTCGCCGTCACGGTCTGCTTGAGCCCGCGCAGCGCCGCCGCCTGCGCCTTGCTGCGACCCTCGGCCAGGGCTTCGGCAAAATTTGCGAACAACAGTGTGAACCACAGCCAGATCGCCACATTAAGGATGAACCAGCCGGGCGCCTCGCCACGCCCCGCGAGCGCCTGGATCCACAGCACCGTGGTCAGTATGGCGCCGACATAGACGACAAACATCACGGGGTTGCGCCACTGCACGCGCGGATCAAGCTTGCGGAACGCATCGGCCACCGCGGGCACCAGTAACGAGCGATCGAACATGGAGAGCTTCTGCCGCGGCATGATTTACGCCTTCGTCTTTAGTGCGCCCATAACGTCAAATGCTCGACGACCGGCCCCAATGCCAGAGCAGGCACGAAGGTGAGCACGCCGACAAGCAGTACGGTTCCGATCAGCAGAATCACGAAAGTCGGTCCGTGCGTGGGCATCGTGCCCGCCGTCACCGGCACACGTTTCTTGGCAGCGAGTGAGCCCGCGATCGCCAGCACCGCAACGATTGGCCAGTAGCGTCCGATCCACATCACAAGCCCGAGTGCCGTGTTGTAGAACACCGTATTCGCGGAAATCCCTGCAAACGCGCTGCCGTTATTGTTGCCGGCGGATGTGAAGGCATACAGGATCTCGGAGAACCCGTGTGCTGCCGGATTCGCAACAGCCACTTTGCCCGCGCTCATCGAGACCGCGACAGCCGTGCCCACCAGCACGATGAAGGGCATGACGAGAATCGCGATCGAGCTCATCTTCATCTCGAACGCTTCGATCTTCTTGCCCAGATACTCGGGCGTGCGGCCGATCATGAGCCCTGCGATGAAGACGCCGATGATCGCGAATATGAGTATCGAGTAGAGCCCGGTTCCAACACCGCCGAACACCACTTCGCCCAACTGCATCTGGAAGAGCGGCACGAAGCCGCCGAGCGGCGTGTACGAGTCGTGCATCGAATTGACGGCACCGCATGAGGTGCCGGTGGTCACAGTCGCAAACAGCGCCGAGGCGCCGATACCGAAGCGCGCTTCCTTGCCCTCCATGTTGCCACCGGGCTGCAGTATGCTCGGTGTCTGATCGACGCCGAGTGCGGCGATGCGCGGATTGCCGCCCTGCTCGTTGTATACGGCCATCGAAACCAGAGGTAGGAACAAAATCAGCATCGCTGCAAACACGGCCCAGCCTTGACGCGTATCGCCAATAAGAAGCCCAAACGTGTACGTCAGGGCCGCCGGAATGACGAGCAGGGCGAGCATTTCAAAGAAGTTTGAGAATGCCGTGGGATTCTCGTAGGGGTGCGCCGAGTTGGCGTTGAGGAACCCGCCGCCATTGGTGCCGAGCTCCTTGATGCTCTCCTGGGATGCCATGGGACCCATGGGCAGAGTCTGCGTGTGGGTCGTCAGCGTCTCGAGCACCGGATTGCCAGCTGCATCCTTCACGGGATTGCCCTCGGAGTCCGTCTTCGGCTGCTGGTAGGTGAGCGCCTCAACCGTCGTCAAATCCTTATAGGCACTGAAATTTTGCACCACACCCTGCGAGACGAAGAAGAGCGCGAGCAGCGTCGCGATGGGCAGTAGGACGTACAGCGTCGCACGGGTCATGTCCGCCCAGAAGTTGCCGATCGTCGTCGTGCTGTGGCGCGCAAATCCGCGGATGAGCACGATCGCCACAACGATTCCCGTCGCGGCGGACAGAAAGTTCTGTACCGCAAGGGCCGCCATCTGCGTGAGATAGCTCATGGTGGACTCGCCGGAATAGCCCTGCCAGTTGGTGTTGGTGATGAAACTCACCGCCGTGTTGAACGCCGAGTCCGGCGAGA